>ENA-UEQH01000083-UEQH01000083.1-human-gut-metagenome-genome-assembly--contig:-NODE-83-length-52818-cov-40.184979_pt1 | contig 52818 bp, 36 predicted proteins | sample MGYA00242945_ERZ507943 | MGnify/ENA primary metagenome ERZ507943 (study PRJEB26167, sample SAMN06115418) | human gut metagenome | host: Homo sapiens | place: China:Hubei | collected 2015-03-06 | study... | reverse complement strand
ATCTGGGCAAGCAGCTTCCGCCTGAAGGCAGTGGCTTTGAATCGTTCGAGTTCTTTACACCTGAGCGCCGTCCGGCAGGAAAGTTATTTTCTATGAATATAACACCGGTATTGACCAGTTTCGGAGTAGCCGAATTGCAGAACGGATATGTGCGGCCATACATGCAGGCTAATGCTTGGGTAGCTGACTGGAACGACAGCGAACCCCAACTTACGTTTAGGTGGGAGGATACACAGACTATACATCGCGTACGATTGTATTTGGATAATGATACCGACCATCCGATGGAAACCATTCAGTGGGGACATCCGGAGGACAGAATGCCTTATTGTATCGAAGATTTTGAAATTTTTGATGGGCAAGGACAGCGTATTGCACAGATAAATGGTAATTTTAGGACCATTTGTGATGTTACATTTGAGCAGCCTGTACATACTCATTCACTCTATTTCAAATTCTGCCGAAAAACAGTCAACGTTCCTGTTGCCTTGTTTGGCTTGGAAGTTTGTTAACCCTTAAACCAATGATTGAAAAATGCAATTGCTAGATTTTATAACTATCGGATTGTTTACTGCTGGTATCCTGCTAGCCGGACTCTGCTTTTCGAAAAGCGGAAAGAGTATGAAAAGCTTTTTTGCTGCCGGAGGACAAGTGCCCTGGTGGATAAGCGGACTTTCCCTTTTCATGGGATTCTTTTCTGCAGGCACGTTTGTTGTATGGGGGTCGATAGCCTATACACATGGCTGGGTAGCAATAACTATTCAAACTGCCATGTGTTTTGCAGGTTTTGGAGTTGGTTTCTTCATTGCACCCAAATGGCATGCTACGGGCATCATGACCGTAGCCGAGTATATAGACAGACGTCTGGGAAAGAATGTGCAGAAAATGTATACCTATCTGTTTCTGCTGATCTCTATGTTCACCAATGGGTCGTTTCTTTATCCGGTAGCTAAGATTGTAGAAGTATCTACCGGTTTTCCTTTACAGGAAAGTATTTTGTTGTTGGGAGCAGTGAGTATACTGTATGTTACGGTCGGCGGGCTATGGGCCGTTGTTGTTACCGATGTACTTCAATTTGTCATCCTTTCGGCTGCTGTGTTGATTGTAGTCCCATTGTCTTTTCAGGAAGTAGGCGGTGTGAGTCATTTTATATCTGCTTCGCCAGAGGGCTTTTTTTCTCTTTTTAATGGCGAGTACACACCTTTGTTCATCCTAGCTTTTTGCTTCTATAACCTGTTTTTCTTGGGTGGAAATTGGTCGTATGTACAACGGTATACGACAGTAAAAAGCAGTCGTGATGCTAAAAAGGTAGGCTGGCTGTTTGGAGCTCTTTATATGATATGTCCGATTCTGTGGATGCTTCCTCCCATGATTTATCGGGTAATCAATCCTGAACTTTCCGGATTGGCAGACGAAGGAGCCTATCTGCTGATGTGTAAGCAGGTATTGCCGCATGGATTGCTGGGGCTGATGCTTGGCGGTATGATATTTGCTACAGCCAGTTCGCTGAACGGAACCCTGAATATTTCTGCCGGTGTATTTACCAATGATATTTACCGCCGTTTGTTTCCGCATCATTCCGAGGCATGTCTGATGCGTGTTGCCCGTATTTCGACCATCGGTTTCGGATTGCTTGCTATTGTGATAGCCCTGCTTATTCCAATGATGGGGGGAATTGTCAATGTAGTAATCAGTGTCGCTGCTCTTACTGGCGTACCCTTATATCTTCCAATAATCTGGACTTTGTTTTCTCGCCGGCAGACAGCTCGTTCGGTTATGACAGCTACCTTACTTTCGCTTGCACTCAATGCTTTCTTTAAATTTGTGACACCGGTAGCTTTCGGATTCTCGTTTAATCGTGCAGAAGAGATGGCAACAGGAGTATTGTTCCCTGTCGTTATTCTGACGGTTTGGGAAGTTTGGGCAGCAGTAAAAGGAATATCGGTGAGTGAAGATAAGTTATTGAAAAATAATGAAATTCAGCTAGAAGATGGAATAATAACTTCAACTTCTGAAAACAATAATCAGAGTCTGAAAGTAATTGGTATAGGCATTGCTGCATCGGGATTGCTAATTATGCTGCTCGGCTTGCTGGCCAATCGCGGACAGCTGTTGGTTTGCGGTATCGCATCGGTGCTGTTGCTGGTAGGCTTGTATTGCATCCGGCAGGCAAAGAGATAAAAGAATAAGTTAACTTTAAAATCGTATCATGATGAAGAAATATATGAAAACTGCAGTCGGTGCGGCTGCACTAAGCATGTTGCTTGCTTTCGAAGCAAATGCCCAACAATTCGACAAATACTATCCGTTGGTTAACCAGACAGGCTATAACCTGAATGAACCCAAACGCTTTGTCTGTTACGGTGTTCCCGATGATACACCGTTCTATCTTATCAACCAGCGTACGGGTAAGATAGAGTACGAGGGTAAAATGATTTTCAGTCAAGGATGGTTCTCCGATTTCAATCCAGTGACACAGGATGAGTATGTGATAGAAGTAAAAGGAAAAGGACGCTCGGTGCCGTTCTGGATTGCCGACCATCTGATAGAAAAAGTATCCTCCAAACTGGCTTACGATTTCTTTGTAGATGTGCGAGGCTCGGAAAATCCAGTACACTCGAACGAAGCCAAGGTATACGGTGGAGGACCTTCGCGCGATCAGGGTGCTTTCGGTCTGGAGGCGCTGTTCGAAGTCTTGTTTTACAGCTCCAATCCGGCCTTGTTCGACAACTGGACACAAGAACTGGGCGACAAGAAGTGTGCCGACCTGATTGACCTGATTCTGTGGCATGCCGAATTTGCCTATCACCACGTAGAATTCAACGGTCCGATTCTTACACGCCACGGAACGCTGGGTTACGAAGGCGAACCTCGCATGGTATACGATTACTGGAATACCCTCGACCACCTGGCTCCTGTGTGTGCTGCCTATCATACATTCCTGAAACCTTATCTGAGTGAAGAAAAATATCAGGCGTACCGCAAAACTTGTCTGGAACGCTGGGAAAAATACGACCGCCACAAAACCGTGCGATACTGGACATATAGCACCAAATGGGTAGACCAGGGATTCCAGGAGTTTAATGAAATGGGAAACGTCTTCGGACAGTCTGTTTTCAGTAACTTGTTTATGTATCTGTGTGAGTTGAATGAGCCCGATGGAAATCCCGAAAAATTTCTGAAGTATGCACAAGAAAGTGCGCAGGACATTATTGACAATTGGGACTTTAATAACCCTCGCCATATGTGGTGGATTCGTAATGGTGAACACATCACTCCGCAGGCTCTTGAATTCTTTCTGCTGGTAGCACCGGATAAAGCTCCTGCAGGAACCCGGAAGAAACTGCAAGCATGGGCCCGCCACATTCAGCAGCGTTGCAACAATTGCTGGAAATACCGCAGCCACTCTGAGACGGAGATGGCTCATCCAGTAACTAAAGAATTAGGCGGTGCGCCGGCATTAGGAGGAAGTCTGTTTGCTGCCGCACATCTGCTGGGAGACGATGCGCTTCGCAAACTGGGTTGGGCACAGGTCGATTTTGTGTTTGGCGTAAACCCTGTGGGTGCCCATATCGGCCATAAGAGCGAAGAACGCCTCAAACTGAATGGTTATTGGGAAGGAGTAGAAAACGGTTGGCCCGATTCGCATCCCAATGGATATGGTATGTTGGGCTCGTGCCGTGGAACACTCGAAGGAACGCCACTTGACGGACAGTTCCCGAAAAGCAATTCGATGACCACAGCCGACGACTTGGATAACATTGGAAATAAATGTTATGCTACAGAAGGCTGGGCCATCTCGAACCGTGGTTGGATGGCTACGCTTACTTTCTCTACACTGGGCTCACAGGCCGTTGATGTTGTTACATCGGATGGTAGACCTGTAACTGCAGCCGAAGCAGGAGATAAGCTGTGTGTTCGTCTGAAAGCTGCACTTAATATTGACTGGAATAAGAAAGACAAAGGCTGGGTAGAGGTAAAAATCGATGATAAAGTAGTACAGCGTCTGCCCGTAGAGGAAACTGCTCCGAACTCTGGTTTGTTCGAAGGTGAATATAAAGTGCCTGCCGTTGCTTCTGGCAAACAACTGACTTTCAGCTATGGCTATTTTGGATTTGACAAAAAAGCACAGGTTACTGTGAAATAATAATTAATGGATAAGATGATGAATGCGAAAAATTTATTTTTAGGTGGTCTTCTGTGGGGCATGTGTGCAGCAGCCAGTGTTGCTGCACCGGTAACTGACGAAGGCAATATCGTACTTCCTACAAAAGCGCAGGCTGACTGGCAGCGTAAAGAATGTATCATGTTTGTACACTACGGGCCTGCTGCTTTCCAAGGCAGGGAATACGACAACTGGTCGAGCGATATCCACAAAATGTACATGTCTAAACTCAATACCGACCAGTGGTGTGAGGTAGCCCGTTCATGGGGAGCGAAGATGATAATTTTCGTAGCCAAACATTGCGGTGGCTTTTGCTGGTGGCAGACGGACACCAGCGATTACGGTGTAAAGAATACCCCTTGGAAGAACGGTGAAGGCGATGTGATGAAAGACCTTTCGGCCTCGTGCAAGAAGTACGGACTAGACATGGGAGTGTATGTCTATCCGGGTGACGAGCATTGGGGAGCAGGTATCGGCAGTGGCGGTGTAACCAAAGACCCGTCTAAGCAGGAAGCCTACAATAAAATCTACCGGCAGCAGCTGGAAGAGCTTCTTTCCGGTTACGGCACGATGAAGGAAATATGGTTCGACGGAAACTGCCATATTCCCGTAAAGGATATTCTCGACAAATATGCCAGTGAAGCCGTAATCTTTCAGGGTAAGTATGCTACCATCCGCTGGGTAGGCAATGAAGACGGTTTTGCTCCCGACCCCAACTGGTATACCGTCAATAAGAAGGACATGCAGTCGGGAGGCGCTACGGCTGTCCACTCGGATGTAAACGGAGATGTGTATGCACCGGTCGAAGTGGATGTTCCTTTCCTCAAGAATGGCGGTCACAAATGGTTCTGGTCGGCAGGCTCAGACTCACTGCTGATGTCGCGCAAACAGCTGATGGAACTGTATTTCAACTCGGTAGGCCGTGGCTCAGTCCTGCTGTTGAATGCTACCCCTGATACGACCGGACTGATTCCTGCAAGTCATGTACAGCGCTATAAAGATTTTGGAGAAACGATTCGCCGTTACTTTGACAATCCTTTGGCTAAGACGGCTGGAAAAAGTACACAGCTTCAGTGCACGCTGGATGCACCGGCAGATGTCAACTGCATCATGCTGCAGGAAGATTTGATGAAAGGACAGCGCATCACTTCGTATCAGGTAGAAGGAAGTCTGGACGGCAACAAATGGGAAGTGCTCTGTAAGGGGACATCGGTAGGAAACAAGAAGATAGACCGTTTTGCGACTCGTAAGGTTAAGTCGGTACGTTTGGTTGTAAACCGCAGCAAGGCCACTCCCTGTGTAGAAAACTTCTCGGTGTTCTGCCTGCCCGAAGAGGCTATTCAGACAGTCTCTTCGGAAGATGCATCGGTAACAGTGAGCGCATGGGAATATGCTACCTATTCGCCCGACGAATGGACTGACGTAACGCTCGACCTTACTCCTTATATGAACAGTATCGGTCAGTACGAGCTGGTTTTCCGTACCACCGGTTACGATTATCAGGACAATCGTCCGTCGGGTCTGGAAGTAGCCGATGTACAGCTTGAGATGTATGGCAGTGCTATGAATGCAGCCTTGCAGGAAGTAAAAAGTCAGAATAAATTTATCATTACCCGTTCGCAGCAGACACTGGACGATTTCCCTACAGTGATACGTATGAAGGTAAAACGCCGTCCCTGCAAGTCCATCGGAGTTATCTCTTTGCAGAAAATTAAATATTGACAATCGGAGAGAATATCCGTGTTTGTTTGTCGTCTCACAGTTGAGACAAACATTTCTCAAAGATTAGACGTATGTTTATCATTTGTGTGAAAAACGTGCATCTGATCAATGAAAAAGTAACGATACAATGATTTCATGTAATTAAATTTAGGAGACTTTGAATATGATACAATTAAAAACACTGCTGGGCGGACTCATGCTGGGAGTTGTGCTGACTGGAACCACCGGATGTTCCGGTAATCAGGACTGGCAGCTGCAACCGATATCCAGTGATTTGACTTTTACAGATTTAGCCCGCTCATGGGATGAAGGAATTCCACTGGGAAATGCCACAGTCGGCAGTCTGGTATGGGAACGCGATTCAGTACTGCGCATGTCGCTTGACCGAATCGATCTTTGGGATTTGCGTCCTACCGATAGCCTTTCTGGTGACAACTATAAATTCTCGTGGGTAAAAAAGCACATTGAGTCTGGCAACTATTTGCCCGTACAGAAGAAATTCGACTGGCCGTACGACAACAATGCAGCTCCCTCCAAGATACCCGGTGCTGCTTTGGAATTTCCGTCGCTGGGAGCAGTCAAGCAAGTTCATCTTTATCTGAACAATGCTCTCTGTGAAGTAGTTTGGGAAAACGGTGTCAAGTTGCATACGTTTGTGCATGCCACCCGTCCGATAGGCTGGTTTGAGTTCGACGGGTTACCGCAGTCTGTCGAACCGGTAATTGTCCCTCCGGTATACGAAAAAGACAGCGTGGGTGTAGTCGACCCGGTTACCGGTCAAGACCTAGCTCGTCTGGGATATAAGCAAGGCAGCATTGACCGGAAAGAGGATATGCTGGTCTATCATCAGAAAGGATTGGGCGACTTTGCGTATGATGTGGTCGTAAAATGGAAAAACGTATCCGGCAAATGCATCGGTGTATGGAGCGTAACCTCATCGCTGGTACAGCAGGATGCTGTGACCGAAGTAGAGCAGGCTTTCGAGCGCGGACTGGCAGGAGATTATGACGAGCATCTGGATTTCTGGAAAATTTACTGGGGACAATCGTCTGTAAACTTGCCGGATACTTTGCTGCAGCGTCAGTATGACAACGAAATGTATAAATTCGGTTCGGTAGCCCGCGAAGATTCATATCCTATTTCTCTGCAAGCCGTGTGGACAGCCGATAACGGAAAATTGCCACCCTGGAAAGGAGATTTCCATCATGACCTGAATACACAGCTGAGCTACTGGCCAGCTTATGCCGGTAATCACCTGAAAGAAGAAAGCGGCTATCTGAATACCTTGTGGAACCAGCGGGATGTATATCGCAAGTTTACCCGTCAGTACTTCGAAAAAGAAGGACTGGCTATTCCGGGAGTCTGTACGCTTACTGGCGAAGAGATGGGAGGCTGGATACAATACTCCATGTCACAGACTACCGCAGCTTGGTTGGCACAACACTTCTATCTGCACTGGAAGTATTCTGCCGACGACAAGTTTTTGCAGGAAAGAGCCTATCCGTTTGTGAAAGAAGCTGCTGAGTTCCTTGAAAACCAGACCGAAATGAATGCTGAAGGTAAGCGTGTGTTGGCCTATACTTCCAGTCCGGAAATATTCGACAACTCCCTGCAGGCTTGGTTCAAGACCATGACCAACTACGATTTGTCGCTCACTTCGTTCCTCTTCAAGATTGCCGCAGAAATGGCTGATGCACTGAGATTGACAGATGAAGCTGCACACTGGCAAGAATTGCGTGCGCAATTGCCCGATTACGCCCTTGATGGCAACGGAGCACTGAGCTTTGCCAAAGGTTTTCCGTACGAAGAATCACATCGTCACTTTTCGCATGCCATGGCATTCCATCCGCTGGGACTGCTTAATTGGGAGGAAGGCGGTCGCTCACGCGAGATTATCCGCTCGACGCTGGAAACAATGGAAAAACGCGGACCACAGTGGTGGACCGGCTATTCATACGCCTGGTTTGCCAATATGAAGGCGCGTACGTTTGATGGAGAAGGTGCGTATCAGGCATTGCGTACCTTTGCCGAATGCTTCTGTCTGCCTAATACGTTCCACGTAAACGGAGACCAGTCGGGCACCGGCAAATCCAATTATACTTACCGTCCGTTCACGCTGGAGGGTAACTTTGCCTTTGCTGCCAGTGTGCAGGAAATGCTGTTGCAAAGCCATACGGACACGTTACGCATATTTCCGGCTATACCTGGAGACTGGAAAGATGTATCGTTTGAAAACTTGAGAGCTCAGGGAGCCTTTTTAGTTAGTGCCGAACGGAAAGATGGCAAGGTGGTTTCGGTAAAGATAGAATCAGAGAAAGGTAAGGATTTATTACTTGTTTCACCGTTTGACGGAAAACTGATTCAGCGTAAAACAACAGTTGGCGAGCGGATTATGCTTACTGAATAAAAAAGTATGATTTAGTATGGTATAAAAGTCGGCAGGCACTTCAAATTGCCTGACCGGCTTTTTTTGTGAGTTGTACTTTCGGAAACGTTTCCGTGATTATCCGGTATGCAGAGCGTGAATTGCGATTGCTTGTTTAGGTCATATTACTCTGTTTCTATAATATTGTATACAGAAAGAAGAAGTATAAAACGGATATTTGCTTTTCTGTTTATGTGCATATTAAAACTGTAAAAATTATGGATATACTTTTGTTAACTCGACAGATCTTATTGGATTCTTTTTATGAGGTATCTGCCCGTGTAGTAAAGAATAGGGGTACTTGGAAAACGATTGTCTTTTTGGGGATGCTTATGCAGACGGTACGGCTAAGTGCGCAAACAATCTCGGACCTGCAAAGCCAGATGATATGGACGCAACCTGCCGACCATCCCAACGGGCAACAGCAGTATGCCGTATTTCGCAAAACTTTTTACCTGGATGATATTGCTACCAAAGGCCCGGAGGTGGAAATATTTGCTGATTCCAGATATCTGTTATGGATAAACGGAAAATACGTATCACGTGGCCCGGTACGCTTCAATCCGAAAAGCCCGGAATACGATGTGATTCCGGTAGAAAATTATTTACGGAAAGGACAAAATGTAATTTCGGTATTGGTGCATTCTTTTGGTGATAGGGTATGTGGCCGTATCATGTATCATGAACCAGGATTGGCAGTGCGGTTGCTCAATGACGATACTCCGTTCCTTACAACCGATTCAACCTGGAGATATTCGGTTCATACACGATACCTGCCTTCAGGGTGGGCCAGCAATTCTTTTCCGGATAGGATTGATGCAAGAATTGATAACGAAGAATGGCTGAAGGAAGGCTTTGATGACAGTCGTTGGAAAGCGGCCTGTGGTGTATCCGGAGAGAGTTGGGGTAAGTTTCGGAAATCGGAGGTGCCATTGTGCATGGAGGAACGTATAGACAATCCGATAGATTTGGCAACGGGAAAGTGTATCCAGTTCCCTTATCGCCTGAAGCAGGGAGAGGAGCTCTCTTTGGATTTGGGCGCGATGTCGATGGCTTATACGGATATGGAGCTAACTGCCCCTGCTGGGATAAAACTGAATATCCGTTATACACTGCGCTGCAAGGAGGGACGTCCGTATGAAACATTTGGAGGTGGAAATACTTATGTAACCCGCGACGGACAGCAGCATTTTATTACGACCGATCAGTGGTGTTGCCGATATGCTGTTCTTAAAATAGACAGCGGTGAAGTCGAGATAAACCGCTTGGCATTTGTGAATCGCCGTTATCCTTATCAGAGACTGGGCAGTTTTACGTGCAATGATTCGTTCTTCAATGATTTATGGGAAATGAGTGTACATACCATCGAAACGGTTTCGGATGACGCTTATGGGACTGATGCCCGCGAGCGGAACGAATGGATACAGGATGGACATAAAGCTAGCTTTTCTGTTTCCAGTGTGGCACTGAGTGCTCCTGCCTCCAAAGGAAAGACAGATGTGGCTTTGCTGAAGAGTATGTTGCGCCATGCAGCTTTGACACAGTTAGAGGATGGTATCTTGCTGGCTACATTCCCAACTGACAGAGGACCGTCGGATTGTCATTATATTATCGAGGATTATGCCAGTCAGTGGATTGAAGCTTTATATCATTATTATAGCATCACGAAAGATTTGGACTTTGTGAAAGAGCATAAGAAGGTAATGGTAAGGTTACTGGATTGGTTCTCGGCCCGTATTTCGAAGAGGGGACTGGTGTATGCGCGTGAATATGCTTCTTTCGACAATCCGATGGCTTATGTAACTTGCGAGGGGGCTACTCTGAATGCCTTTTATTATGAAGCGTTGAAGTGTGCCGTAAAACTGGCGGATGCTTTGGATGATACTATGCTGGCCGAGAAATACAGTAAGGAGGCTGCAAACTTATCGAAGCACTATAACGCAGTGTTTTGGAATGAAACGGAAGGCGCTTATGGGGCAGCCATTGTGGACAATGAACTGCTTCTTCCTTCCGTACATGCCCAGTTGCTGGCTCTGTATACCGATTTGGTTCCCGATGATAGAAAAGACCGTGTCCGCAAGTGGTTGCTGGAAAATTACAACAATCCCGGAACAAAGTCAATCTGCAAGAATACACAATACCGTACGATGCTTCAGAATAAGTCGGGTATTGATATGCCAATTATTTATTATTGGCTGCTCAAGGTGTTGTATGATATTGATACGCCAGAAATGGATAGTGAGATACTGGAGAATGTCCGTCGTAGATGGTTCTATATGGTAACCTTGCAGAAAGATGCCGGGACCTTGTCTGAATCGTTTATCCATCCGGATGGAACCGGCTCTGACGAGTCTTGCCATAATTATGGTACTGTTCCTGCATACTATCTGAGTTCGTACGTGCTGGGAGTGAGGGCAGAGGAGGACAGACTGCTGATTGAACCGCGCCTGGGGAATCTGACTTACGCTAGGGGTAAGGTTGTTACACCTTATGGAACCGTATCGGCAGACTGGCAGAAGGGGAAGACTCCAGCCTCATTGTCTTTTAACATTGAACTACCAAAAGGTGTATCAGGGGAGTTGCGTCTTCCGGTTCTTCAGCCGGGATTGACTGTTGTAGTTAATGGTCGTAAGGTTTTGGATAACGGTAAGCTTCGGAAGGGAGTAAAAGGCCGGATAGAAGGACGCTGGTTGCTGGTGAACAGTGTAAAAGGAGCCGTGTCAGGCCGAATCTACGAATTAATGGAGCATTGTGATATATAAAAACTCAATTTAATTTACATATTATGAAACATTATCTTGCATTATTTTTCTTATTGACATCTTTTACAGCATCTGCCGTGAACAATGCTGTATTCAAGGTGGACAGCAATTACCTCCGGAAACATGATATTGTGTATCTGGATCCGGATTATGAGGGGTATAATGGCTTCCCGCTGGGGAACGGGGATGTAGGTGGTATGCTTTGGACTACGGAGAATGGTATAGAAATACAGATAAACAAAATAAATCTGTATGACCGTCCGGGTCCGGGACAGGTAGTTTTGAAATCGGCTGGCCGACTTTCTGTCGATTTTGGTGTACCGTGTAATGATTATCTTTATTTGTCTGATTTTGAACATCGCCTTTCATTGCTTGGAGCTACAACTCAGCTTAAGAGTGAAACAGCATTTGCTTCTACTCGTGTGAAGTCGTGGGTCGATGCAAGCTCCAATGTATGGGTTGTGGAGTGTGAGGCCGATTATAAACCGGATTACACAGATGGTTCGGACATCGTTGTGGCGCTGGAACGTTGGGGAAGCCGTCACTTCGGAGATTGGTACAACTCGTGCGAGAAAGATGCTTCTTTGGGACTGGGCAAAACGCATACTACGATTCGTGGCAATGATATGCTGCTGACAGATACATTGGAGGGTGGTCTTCGTTTCAGTTTGGCTTGCAGAGTTGTGGGCGGTGATTTTCATCCGGTGGTGCGCAACCGTCATAAAGCTGAGCTTCAGCAGCGTATTTCAGCACAAAATAAGTTTTATATTCTGTTGTCTGTTGTTACTTCCGATGAACATGCCCAACCTGCAGAGCAGGCTTTGGCACAGCTTGACCAGTTTGTTACTGCCGGTTTGGAAGCGCGTTACAGCAATCATACGGATTTCTGGCGTGCATTTTGGAATAAGTCGTTTGTAAAACTGGATAATGATTATGTGGAGAATATTTATTATTTGCGCAGATACCTTGCCGGTAGTTCTTCACGAGGTAATTATCCCGTACCTTTTAACGGGGGACTCTGGGTATGGAACCGTGACCATCGCCAATGGATTACGTCTGTACACTGGAATACGCAACAGTCTTACTGGGGACTTGCCGAGCAGAATGATGCGGACTTAATGAAGCCTTATCTGAAAACATACTTCAGACTGATGCCTAAGGCTGAGCAGTTTGTAAAAGAGCGTCATGGTATCGCAAATGCCATCCGTTGGACAGAAGTGCACGATTTCGATGGCAATATGTTGCATCAGGACAGGGGAGATATGAAGTACAACTATACACCGGCCAGTCAGATGGCTGCTATCTTCTGGAATTACTATGAGTTCACGGAAGATGAGGTATGTCTGAAAGATACCATCTATCCCTTTATGAAAGAAGCTGCGGAGCTTTATCTGAATCTTCTGAAGTGGGATGACGAGAAAAAGCAGTATTATCTGTATCCGGCTCAGCCTTACGAGCATCCATATACTTCGGACCTGAAAAATCCGATAACCGACCGATATATGATTGAGTCACTTTTCAGAAACTGCATCCAGGCATCCCGGATACTGAATGTAGATGCAAAGAAACGGAAGGAATGGGAAAAGGTTATCCGTCATCTATGGGAGCCTCCGGTGTTGGACGTACCTGGACGTGGAAAGGTATTTGTCATGGCTTATAAACCGGATGGAGAAGTTTATCCGAATATGGATACCTATTACAAGCGACAGTTTTATCATTGCGATGCACATACGACCATGGTTTTCCCGGCGAATTTGTTGGGACTTAATCAGCAAGGCACGGAACATTACGAGATTGCAAAAGGGATAGCTTTGCATCATCCAGCAAACCGAAACGCAATTACACCGGGTGCCATCGTATCTGCCCGTTTAGGCTTGGGTGATAAGGTGATGGAACGTTTGGAGAATACGATAAACTATCTCCAACATTTCAATCAGGGATTATTCTATAATATAGACCATTGGTATGTGTTGTCACGTTATGCCAAACGTGTGGAGAATGCGGATTTGGTAACACAGCGTGATTATGTATTCGATTCAAGAAGCTATTATGGCAGTTATGCTGGAAATTCAGGTCTGTGGGCAAAACCTTTTGTTCAGTGTGGTATGGAACCGATGAATATTATCGGTACAGCTGTAAATGAGATGCTTCTGCAAAGTCATGAAGGTAAAATTCGTGTTTTTCCGGCTTGGCCAAAAGAGCATGAGATGGCCTTCACCCTGTGTGCCCGTGGTGGTTTTACAGTCTCTGCACGTATTGATAAGGAAGGAACGATATCTGCTATTGAAGTTCAGAGCTTGCATGGTAACGAATGTCGGGTACAGAATCCTTGGAGAAATCGTGATGTGCAAGTATATGATTCGAAAGGAGGCTCAGTCCGTTGCAGTCTGACAGCAGATGGAGTTATCCGTTTCCGTACAGTAAAAGGAGAGACTTATCTCATCGGCATTGAGGATATAAAAGATATGCAGCCTATTGTTTACTCGGCTGAAAGAAACGATAAACCTAAATTCTTTAAAGAAGCAACATTAGGTAAGCCACGTACATTTTGGAGCAAATAAGCAGTAATTAATAAGAAAGAATGAAAAAAGGACCGGAAGCGCTTTTGTTAGCACCGCCGGTCCTTTTTTCATATTGAAATTGGATTTAATACCGATTATTTGCTGGTACGTACAACGTTATATCCAGAAACTGTGATAACCGGTACATTACCCCGTGTATCTACATCTTTCCAGCGGATACTGATTTCTTTCTGTTCACCCGGCAACAAGGCAAAATAGTTGTCGGAGTAAAGAATAGGCAGGAACTGGTCGCCGTCCTTATCGCCAGTAACATTGATGCGTATCATCAAGGCAGGGACAGCAGTCGGATTCTTCAGTGTAACTGTTGCTTTCCAGTTTCCTTGCTTATCCTGTTGTGTAGTCGATTGGCAGTCGAGGGTTACCTGTGGCAACTCCTTCAATGCCTGATAGTTGTTTTCTTTCAGGCTTCTGTGGTAGAAGTTATCAGAAACAACTTTGCCGTTTTCTATCAGCCACAACTTGATGAAATGCACCTGCGACAGATTCTGGGGATACTCCAATGCAATACATTTTTCGGTCGTATCTTCTAGGCTGTTTACCCTAGCTGATTTTTCCCATGCAATGCTACCATCCATGTTCAGAATCTGCACTTTTGCTGTAAGGTTATTATGCTTACCAGCGCTGTAGTTTACAACTTCCACTTCATCGGTTGCCGGATTCCATTGGATGTGCAGTGGCTCGGAAGCTTTCTTGATGGCAAAATAGGCTGCTGTCGGTTCCAGATAGTAGTCGTATGTCTGCCATACCATAGAAGGCCAGCAAGAGTGACTCATCCACATCAGCAGTCCCATGCGGTTCTTGCTTCTTGATTCGAACAGACTGCGGTGTCCGTCGTAGTTAACCCATTGTGCCAGTTCGGCAAATTCCTGTGCACTTTGTGGCTTGCCGTAACCTTCTGCAATGATTTCATTGAATGAGGTTGCTCCCTGCGCTCCCTCCAGTGTATAATCGTGTATTCCCCATTCGTGCGACTGAGGCCACATACCTTCGGGAGAGTAGGTGCGCTTGAAACCTTCGTAAGTAAGTACATTAGGCATACCTCTTTCACTGTGGAACTTATCGTTACCAGCCTCCAGCGTGAAGTACGTTTTGGCAGGAAGCATACGGTACGGTCCGTGTCCGCTCACAACGTCATCTGCCGAGCTGGAAATATAGTGCATGCCAGGATGATCATCCTTCACAATCTGTCGTAAAGCCTTGTCGATGCGTTCGGGTGGATAACCCTCGTTGCGGCCACAGTAAATACCTACTGAAGCATGATTGCGGATACGGCGCACATAGTCTTCGGCATTAGCGATAAACATTTCCGGATAATAGGGGTCTGGTCCGTCCGAAGGATTAGCCAGCCAGAAGTCCTGCCAAATCATAATACCGTGTCTGTCGCAAGCTTCGTAAAGCTCTTCGTCACCAATCATTCCTACCCAGTTGCGCATAATGTTGAAGTTCATGTCAGCATGGTAAGCAATGGCTGCATCGTACTCGCGACCACGGTAGTTCAGATTCGATTCGCTGAATCCCCAGTTACCACCCCGGCCGATGAAGCGACGTCCGTTGATGTACATGTTCAGGATATGATTGTCTTCATTGTATGTCATCTGCCGGATGCCCGCCTTGAAGTTTACACTGTCAGAAATCTGATCGCCAATCTTGAAGACAAAGCCGGCATCGTACAGGTAAGGTTCGCCATAGCCTTTAGGCCACCACAGACGCGGCTGCTGTACGTTCAGCTCTTTATAATCGGCCGGTGAGAATGCGATTTCCTTTTCTTCGCCAGCTTTCAGGGTAACCTTCTGTGCGATACGGATATCACCGATTCTTCCTTCCAGTACTCCTTCCACATCTTTCTCGGTATGATTTTTTACGAAAGTACGGGCAGTGAGTGCTGCCGATGTCGTATCCGGTAAGGGCAATACACTTTCAATCAAAGGGTCGCTGACTGTAACAGCTCCTGTGCTGGTCAGCCGTACATCGTTCCATATACCAATGTTTCTACCGCGTACCGTAGGAATCCAGTCCCAGCCGATAGTGGCATGGAAGGTAGGATTATCTGCTCCCAGGATACCGCCGTTGAAGTCGGTACTCTGTTTGTTCTTTTCCTTGATTGCACCGATATGACTGTTCTTTACAATCTCTACGGCCAATACGTTCTTGCCGGGCACAATGCAATCTGTGACATCCATTTTACCACGGATAAATGCACCTTCAATGTCACCAACCTTTTTACCGTTAAGATAGACATGAGCTTTCCAGTTGATGCCGTCGAAATTGAGGAAAACCCGTTCTTTGATGAACGATTCGGGTACTTCAAACTCATTTCTGTACCAGAAGTTGGAATTGAAAAATGCCTCGGAGATATTGAGCTGGTTATCCGAATAATTGGGGTCGGGGATAGCACCCACATTCCGGTAACTGGTCAATACAGTTCCTGGTACAGTAGCCGTAATCCAACCATCAGGCAGGAATGCTGCCGAGGCAATTTCATTGCCCGACTGTTTCACTTCCGAAGCTCTTTGCAGTTTCCAGTTGCCTCCGGAAAGTGTCAGACTGTTGCCACTCACTTCGGGTTGTGCTACAGGTTGCGCTGTCAGTCCGCCTTTGCCCATAACTTCCATTTCACTGAGCAGATATTTATCATTCCCGGCAGCTTTTTCCATGGTGATACGTACGTAACGGGCTTTGCCTTTTACCGGAATGTCGTCAGTCAGTTCCTCACCACTAGGCAGCTGAGCAATATCTTTCCATGATTTGGCATCGTCTGAAACCTGAATCTTTCCGGCCACAGCCTTGTTAATCCAGTGTAGGACAATCCGGTCGAATGTAGAAACGCTACCCAGGTCTACATAAATCCATTCTTCTTTGTCGGTCGCACTCATCCAGGTACTATTGAAATACTGCGAAGGTTTGAGCTCTACCAAATCATTGTTGTTGTAGAAATTCAAGTCTTTTACAGTCCAATAGGCAGCTCCCGGCATACGTAATACAATGCGGTAATAACTGTATGCACCGACTTTGGTAAGCGGAATGTATTGATCGAGAATACGTACCGGCAGGTCTCCTTTTTCGCTTTGCTTATTCGGGTCGGAGTGCATGGTGTAGCGGCTGGCTTTCCCTGGCAATCCCTTTCCGGACAAGCGGCCCAGTTCTTCCCAGTTTTTTCCATCGTTCGAACCCATGCACAACATTTCGTATCCCTTTCCTGCCTTGTCAGCATGATAGGTAACAGATCCTCTCAGGTAAACCTTATCGGCTTGCTTTTGGTAGTTGTGCAGGCTGAACTGAAAATACGTATCTTCGCCTACCGTCGTATTTCTGGAATAAGGACCTTCGTCAATCATCCATTCCCGTTCCCGTTTCGGTGATGCCCCGTCCGGAGTCGATAACGTGAGATATTGCGGCTGGGCAGTACTTACAATACCGTCCGTAACCAGCTGAGCCGTCAGGTTATAGTCATAACTGGACGACTGGTAAGCCGTACGCAGTAACGCAATGTTGCGGTACGTGTCGTCAGGTTTCAACTCCGGAGAAAAATCTTCCTGTGGGCATCCCGGATATTTCCCGATTCCCCGGGTATAATAGTCCGATCGGGAAAAGTTTTGAGTAGCAGCCTCTTGGCATCCTGCATTCAGCAGGCACGAGGCCGTAGCTACACTTCCAAGTAATAGATAAAAAGAATGTTTTTTGTTCATTTTATGTTGTTTCAAATTAGAATGTTATTTGTTTGCGGCTGTTCTTACCGACGACTCACGTACGTTTACCTTGCCATTCAGTACAATCGTTTCGGGTGCTGGCCGCTTCTCTGCTTCAATTTCTTTCAGCAATTGCCGGGCTGTTGTTTCACCAATCTCAATAGCCGGTTGTTCGACACTGGTCAGCGAAGGGGTGGTATGTGCAGCAATTCTTGATTCCGTAAAGCCAGTCAAAGCCACTTCGTCTGGAACTGCGATGTGATTTTTGCGCAATGTTTCCATTGCCCCAATGGCTATCGGGTCATTGAAACAGAAGATAGCCTCGGGTAACAATTGTCTGTCAATCAAATCTTGCATGGCTCTGGCGCCATCTTCTATAAAAATCCCAGCTTCAAAGCAATGCTCCTGATAGGGGAGTCCGTACTTTTTCAATGTATCTGTAAATCCTTTTTTCCGGCTATGGCTTACAATCAGGTTGCAAGGGCCGGATAAATGATAAATACGCTTATAACCCTGTGCTATCAGGTGTTCTGTAGCTTTGCATGCCCAAGTATAATCGTCAAAAATCACTTTTGACGTATTGAGCTTTTGGTTCACCCGGTTGAACTGGACAATGGGAATCCGTGCATTCAGTTCCTGATAATAGGAAATATCGTGTGCTTCGTGCGCAAACGATATCATGATGCCGTCCACTAGGTTCTGTTCCAGTGTCTTTACGTTTTCCAGCTCCTCTTTGGCCTGCTCGTCTGAACTCATAATCAGCAGCTGGTATCCGGCTTCCTTCAAAACCTTTTGCATACCTTTTATAACCAGCGGAAAAAAAGCATTGATAAATTCGGGTACGACAACTCCCACCTGATACGATTTCTTCTGACTCAGGTGTCTGGCTATCGGATTAGGGATGTAGCCCATTTCCTTCGCTGTTTTAAGTATCAGCTCTTTGGTGTCTGGATGGATATCGAACTTGTCGTTGAAAGCTCTGGAGACGGTAGACGACGAGCAATTCAGCTTTTTAGCAACATCTTTGATGGTTATTTTTTTCATGTCAGCAAAGGTTTGTCTGGAGTTAAGTCGGTTTTGTTTTCTATTTTTAAGCAAAGATAATTCTTTTGCTTTATTCAGCCTATTTCTTTTTCTAACTTTTTCGGTAACGTTTCCGTCAATTTTAAAGCCATCTGATGCAGGAATCGGAAGCATTGTTTTGAAACTGTCACAGAACTTCTGTATTATTGCATCACAAAGAATCCAGATGTAATAATGATTGATTAATTTAAGCATATAAATATGGTAAGAAAAATACATTGTTTTACAGCAGGAGTGTTTTTGCTATCCTTGTTTACTTCCTGCAGACAGACCGTATTCGAGCCCGGAAAAGATTTTGCCATGGCCGATTCGATACAGGCTATTCCCACTACCAGCGTTTTTAAAGATTCAGCATGGAATATCTGGTGTGGCAGTGTAACAAAAGGAGCCGACAACCGCTATCATTTGTTCTATTCACGCTGGCCTCGTAAGACCGGGCATGAGTCGTGGGTCAGTCATTCCGAGGTGGCATACGCCGTATCCGATACCCCTGAAGGCCCTTATAAGCCGGTAAATGTAGCGCTTCCTGCTTACAGTGCAACAGCTTGGGATGGAGCAATGACACATAATCCCTATGTGCTGTATCACGATGGAAAATATTACCTCTATTATATTGCCACAGCCGGACAACCGCTTTCTGCCGATAGCGTTTTGTCAGCCTACGGCAGAGAATGGTGGACACGCCGTAACACCCAGCGCATTGGTCTGGCAATAGCTATGCAGCCTGCCGGTCCATGGAAACGTCTGCCCGAACCTGTTCTTGCCAACAGCGAAGACTCTACAGCTTTTGATGCCATGTGTGTAACCAATCCGGCTGTTTGCATCGGCCGCAACGGAAAGGTCGTGATGCTGTATAAGGCTGTTTGTAAAAACGGAACATTACAAGGTGGACGTGTGCGTTTCAGCGTCGCTTTTGCCGACCGTCCTGAGGGGCCGTTTGTGAAATCCAATCATTTGATATTCCAGCCCGAAGACCCGGAAGCACGTATGGTGGCCGAAGATCCTTATATCTGGTACGATACACGTGCTGACAAATATTATGCGATTGTTCGGGATGTTGTTCGTCAGTACACCGGAAAGGAGAGTGGTGGTCTGGCCCTGATGCAATCGGACGATGCTCTTGAATGGACACCAGTGGCATATCCCAAAGTTCTGCCTCCTGTATTGAAGTTTACCGACGGGACAGTATACGATACCCGTGAATCCGGAGGCATTGAGCGCCCGTTCTTGTATCGAAATGAAGAAGGGGTTCCACAATTACTTTTTGGGGCCTTTGGCATACACACGCGCGGTATTCACCGCGAGCATTCATACAATGCTGCAATTCCCTTCCATTTACCATAAATCGATAAAATAATGTTACAATTAAAATATAAATGCATGATTAATAAAAAAAGTATCCTTGGGGGATTGATGCTGTTCTGTTTCGGCATTTCTTCCACGATGGCACACGAATTCGACTGGCTCCGGCAGTATAATCCCATCTGGACCGAGCAGAGCAAAGATGCTTCACAGTCTATGCCTTGTGGCGGCGGTGATGTAGGGATGAATGTTTGGGTAGAAAATAACGAAGTCTTGTTTTATGTATCCCGCTCGGGGGTATTCGACGAGAATAATGTTTTCCCCAAGCTGGGACGTGTGCGGTTGTCATTTACGCCCAATCCGTTTGAAGGAGCCACTTTCCGTCAAGAGCTGAAACTGGAGGACGGCTACGTACAGCTGGAAGCCGTAAAGGATGGCAAGCGTACCGAAATTCAGATATGGTCGAATGTGTTTACACCGGTTGTAGAGGTCAAAGTTTCTTCGGAAGAACAGATACGCTTCCACGCAACCTACGAAACCTGGCGCTATGAACCTCTGGTATGGAATATTCCCGGCCAGGAGCGTGCCAGCATAGCTTTCCGTAATGCCCCCATCAAAGCTGTTATCCAGCCCGATTCGGTAGCCTTTGCCGATAAAGGTGTGATATGGTATCATCAGAACTCCGAGCGCACACTTTTTGATGTTACTGTTCTGCAGGAATCGTTGGGTGGTGTTATGCAGCAGTTGTGGAATCCGTTGAAGCACCTTACTTTTGGCGGCTATATGGAAGGTAGCAATATGGTGCAAGACGGCATTGTATCCGGCAAGTATGTCGATACCCCCTTTAAAGGTTATCGCTTGAAGTCGCGTCAGGCTGCCCGTCAGCATACACTTCGTTTGTACTTGCATACGCAGCAGACTCCTGACCGCAACGAGTGGAAACAAGCCGTCCGGGATTTGAAAACAGCATTCCAGCCGAAAGCCGAAACCGAGTACAAGCGTACCCGCCGCTGGTGGAACGATTTCTGGCGCAGAAGTCATGTAGTTATCAATATCGATTCTGCAAAAGCCGTATCACCCTCCTGGCAAGTAGGCCGCAATTACCAGCTTTTCCGCTATCAGTTGGGTTGCAATGCATACGGTAAACTGCCGACCAAGTTCAACGGAGGACTTTTTACCTTCGACCCTTCGCTGGTCAATCCCAACGCCCCCTTTACTCCCGACCACCGCGACTGGGGAGGCGGCACGCATACAGCCCAGAACCAGCGACTGGTATACTGGCCGATGCTAAAGAGTGGCGATACTGATATGATGGATGCACAGCTTGACTTTTATCTGAATGCTTTACCCAATGCCGAAGCACGTGTACGCCATTATTGGGGACACGAAGGAGCTTGTTTCACTGAACAGATAGAATGGTTCGGACTGCCGATGGTCGCATCTTACGGGTGGAACCGTCCTGCCTTGCTGCATCCGGGCATTCAGGACAACGCCTGGATTGACTATGAATGGGATACCGTCTTCGAATTCTGTAAGATGGCACTCGATATCCATGCCTATACCGGTCGTGACATCCGGAAATACCTGCCCCTCATCGAAAAATGTCTGCTGTTTTACGATGTACATTATCAGTATCTGGCTGCACAGCGCAGCAAATCTGTACTCGACGGTAACGGCAAGCTCATCCTTTATCCGTCCACCGGATGCGAGACCTACAAGATGGCCTATAATGCAGCCAATACCATCGCTGCACTGAAGAAAGTAACCACACAGTTGCTCGAATTGCCTGAAGACTATCTTACAGCCGAAAAGCGGGCCTACTGGGAAGGTTTTCTCAAACGCATTCCCGATTTGCCTTTCCGGGAACGAAACGGCCATAAGACCATTGCTCCGGCAGTAACTTGGCAGCGCATCAACAACATCGAAATTCCGCAGCTGTATCCGGTATTCCCTTGGGGACTTTACGGTATCGGCTTGCCGGACTTGGAAGTAGCTGTCAATACTTGGAAATACGGGGTAGATAATGCCGACCAGAAAGGCTATATCAGCTGGCATCAGGATGCCATCTTCTGTGCACGTCTGGGACTTACGGATGAAGCGAAAGCCGTGACGCTGAAAAAAATGACCGATTCATCGCGTCGTTATCCCACTTTTTGGGGACCGGGCCACGATTGGACACCCGACCATAACTGGGGCGGTTCGGGAATGATTGGTGTTCAGGAAATGCTGATGCAGGCAGTTGGCGAAAAAATCTATTTGTTTCCGGCATGGCCACAGGATTGGGATGTAGACTTTAAATTGCATGCACCGGACAATACGACTGTAGAATGCAGTCTGAAGGGCGGAAAGATAAAGCGTCTGGTAGTCACTCCGGAATCTCGGAAGAAAGATATTTGTCTGTTACATTTCGACCAATAGGATTAGTTTATAGATAGTTGTTTTTATTAAGTAGTTTTCTCAGAAAAATAGGCTGCCTTTCTTCACCAAGAAGAGAGGCAGCCTGACTTTTTTATGCCATAATTGTTTATTCCAGACACGCGTCCAGGTCGGCAATCAGCTGTTCTTTGTCCATGTGCTGACCGATGAATACAATCTTCTGCATACGGTCGCCATAGCGCTCGTCCCAGTCGCGCAGCAAACCCGGTTCACGCTGGAACATCTGCATCAGCTCTTCCTCGGGCATGGCAGCATACCATTGGCCCACCTCGCTCAACTGTTTTTGCTTTCCGGCCTGTTCGAACAGGCAAGTCATGTCCGGGTTATCGTTGAAATAGCATACTCCTTTGGCACGGATAACATTGCGGGGCCATTTGGCATTGATGAAGTAGTCGAACTTGTTCATGTCGAAAGCCGGACGGCGGTAATATACAAACGTTTCGATGCCATATTCTGCCGCTTCGCCCTCTTCGTGGTGATGATGGTGGCAGCAGCAACCTTCATGATGATGGTGTCCCTCGTGGCAATGCTCCTCATGATGATGCTCTTCGTGGTGATGCTCCCCGGCATCATGTTCCGTGTGATGCTCCGGTTCTTCACACGGTTTACCCAGCTCCTGAATCCATCCGGCAGATGCAGCCACCTTCGAGTAACGGAAACTGTTCGTATTTAAGATTTTATCTAGCTCCACATCTGCAAAATTGCAGGCTATGATTTCAGCTTCCGGCTGTAGGGTACGGATAATCTGCGTAATGCGTTTCTGTTCCTCCTTGCTTACCTCATCGATTTTGTTCAGCAAGACAATGTTGCAGAATTCAATCTGCTGGATAAGCAGGTTGGCTATATCGTCTTCACCGGCAGGATGCTCGGTCAGTGCCTCGCCGCAGCCAAATTCACTCTGCATGCGCAAGGCATCCACGACTGTCACTACACAGTCCAGCTTGCACACCCCATAGCGTGAGTATGCCTCTCCCAATCGGGGAATGGTACAGATGGTCTGTGCAATCGGTTCCGGGTCGCATATTCCGCTGGCTTCAATCACGATGTAGTCAAACTGCTGCGATTTTATCAGTTCGAAGACCTGCTCAATCAGGTTCGTCTGCAACGTACAGCAGATACAGCCGTTCTGCAGTGCCACCAGACTGTTGTTGTCCGTGTTCACCACACCGCCCCGCTGAATCAGTTCGGCGTCAATGTTTACTTCCCCTATATCGTTTACAATTACGGCAAACTTAATACCTTGTCGGTTGGTCAGAATCCGGTTCACCAGCGTTGTCTTTCCGCTGCCCAGATAGCCGGTAAGTACCAGCACCGGAATCTCTTTTTTTGCAATGCTTTCCATATCGTTTTTTAATTAATATATCTTCAATTATTGTTTGGACTCATACGTAATAAATACAAGATAATCCCCCTTGCACCGGATGGTAAAGACATCGGCTGCCGCTTCGTTCAGTGTACCTTGCCACCAGCTGGTAAAATCGCGTAGCGGATAGCACAATCCTTCGGAAGTCATGCCTTCTGTTCCAAACCCGAAGACAGACACCTGCCTGCCTTTCGGACAGTGAAACCGGCCGTCGCCCGATACCGGCACAAACACACCGTGGTCCGTATACATCCGCACATCCATTCCCATCCGCAGGTATTCCATCAGCAGACTGATGTTTCCCAGCGTGTGGTCTTCACGCTTTCCGGTAGCTCCCAGCAGCGCCACTTTTCGGTATCCTTTGCTGTACAGATAAGTAACTGCCTTGGTCTGGTCGTTTGTTTCCTGGTCCGGGTTGATGCGGATAATCGGCGCAAACCGCTCTTTTAAGGCATCAGTCATCGAGTCCCCGTCCCCTACAATTCGGTCCATTTTCCTTCCGGAAGCAGCAAAAGCATGAGCAGCCCCGTCGCAGCATACAGTGAATACCCCCGCATCCAGTACACTCAAAGGCGTAGGGTGTACCGGAAAATCTCCGTTCCCGATAACCACCGCTTCCGGAGTAAAATCGGTTATAACTATCTCTTTCATTGTTCTCGAATCATTTTAATCCAATTCCTGTATCCCAATACCGCTATAACGGTATAAAGCAAATATAGTGCGGCCGTGAAATAAAGCGCTTTGTATACATACAGTCCGCTGCTCACAATGTCCACCGCTATCCATACAAGCCATTGTTCGGCATACTTCTTTGCGAGCATCCACATGGCTATGATACTGGCCGATGTCGTGAAACTGTCCAGCCAGGGTACAGTGCTGTCTGTAAAGCGAATCAGTATCCATGCAATGAGCAGCAGACATCCGGCAAATACAGTCAGTACTGTAAAGAATTTTGATTTGTCAAAATGCCTGATGCCACTTTCTGCAGCCGCTTCCGATTGGTTTTTTCGCTTGAATTTCCATGCCATCCAGCCATAAACAGAAGCCAGCAGAAAATAAATATTGATACCAAAATCGGCATACAGTCCGGCCTGGTAATACACCACCAGATAGATGGCCGGCATGACAATGCTGACCAGCCACAGGTAAATACTGGCCTTATACTCCAGCCACAAATAAAGAAGACCGACCAAGCTTCCGGTTATTTCCAGATAATTCATACAGAATGGTTTGTTGTTTTTACGCTTGCGAAGTTACAACATTTTATTTTCACTGCATCATTGCAATGATGAACTTATCGCATAAAAAAGACGAATTTTAGTCACAGCAATGCCGAAGGTTTTTCTCCATTGAGCAACGTCCGTTACAGCCTGATGCATATTATAAAAAATATAAATAAATTTTTGCCGTTTTAGAATAAAATACTAATTTTCGAGTCAGCAAATCCAAACACCGTGTATAAATATGACAACTAAAATGAGAATAGCCGCTTTGCTTGTATTGCTTTCCGTGGGTGTCACTGCCGCCTGGGCCAATCGTGCCGTCATTGACAGCCTGAAGCAAGAACTCCATTCTGCAATGGCCGGGAATGCTTCGCGCGACTGCCTGTCGGGAATCTATCAGCAACTCAGCGCCTGGTATGAAGAAACAGATGCAGATTCCTCTCTGTATTATCTGGAAAAAGGACTTCAACTTTTTAAGACCCCGGACTATACAAAACCCGTATATCTGCATTTGCTCAATACGAAAGCCACCAATTGTTTTTACAACGGAGAATTGCGGCAGGCTTGCGATTTATATAATCAGGTCATTCAGCATGCCGTGGCATTGAAAGAGCGCGATTATGAGCTTGAAACCAATGTGCTGACCTCCACAGGAATCTGCTATCGGCGGTTGGGTATGCGCGATTCGGCATTTATTTGTTACGAAAAGGCAGTAGAAGCCAGTAAACAGTTGAATGACGCAGCCACTACAGCCTCAATCTATTTTAATATCGGTGTCATGTTCCTTTCCGAAAACCGCTTGCAGGATGCCCTCGATAATGGCAGCCGTTCGCTGCAATATGCCAGTAAGAGCAATGACGCCATGCTGCTCTCCAGCGCCTGCTCGTTGCAAGGAGCAGCTTATATGCGTCTGAAAAAGTATCCCGAAGCAATAGCGGTATTGAAAAAAGGAGTTTCAGCCGGGCAGGCAGAACAGTCTCCATCCATCATCATGAAATGTCTGCCTACACTTATCAATGCCTATATGACCTGGAACCGGATTGACTCAATCTATCCGTATCTGGAAATGGGAGAACAGTGCATCCGTGAATTGCCCGAAGGCAGTCCGATGACACTGGGCTTTTACGAAACAGAAGCCAGCGTATACAATCAGTTGGGAAAATATCAGCTCAGCATAGACCGCATAACGGCCAGTCCGTTGCAGACCAGCCATACCTCTTTCGACCAATATCACATGCTGCTGGCCAGCAACTATAAAGGCTTGAACAACTATAAAGCTGCCTACGACCATCTTAGTGAAGCCTATCTGTATCGCGATTCGCTGTTTCAAACCCAGATGACCCAGCAGATGTCGGAATTGCAGGCAAGGCTCAACCTGAACGAGAAAGAGCTTGAAATAGCCCGTCTTGAAACAGCACAGGCCCGCCAGACACGTATCCGTCTGCAACTCATAGGCTGCATTCTTTTGTTGCTGGCAGTCATCGTCGTTTTGCAGTATAAGCGTCGCATCCAGAAAAAAGAAACCGAGTTGCTGACCGTACGGAAGTACATCGACGGGTTGGAGACTGAGCGCCGGCGTTTGGCCAAGGAACTGCACGACGGCGTGTGCAATGACCTGCTGGGAGTTCTGCTGAAGATTCATCACGCTCCGGCTACAGAAGCAGGAAAACAAGAGGCTGAGCGAATGATAGAACGTGTCCGTGAAGATGTCCGTTCTATTTCGCACGAGCTGATGCCTCCAAGCTTTCAGTTTGCAGACTTGCACGAAGTGCTTGCCGATTACTTTCATACGTTGGAAGCTTCCATACCGATGCAAGTGAAATTCCGTGCCGAAAACACGCTGCCGTGGAAAGAGATTCCCGAAAGCCAGGCTTACGAAATTTACCGGATAATACAGGAAGTGATTAATAATATTCTCAAACATGCCCATGCTACGTGGATTGCTGCTGCGCTCTACTGGGGCGAAGAAGGACTTCGCCTGGAAATACGTAATGACAGTTCTTCTGCGGCACCACCGGCCGGTATAGGCGACCGCACACTTTCGGACCGCCTGAAAACGATTCGGGGAACTTGTGAAAAAACGTGCATAGACAATATTTACACCATTGTGATTGTAGTCCCACGTACCTGATTCGAGATTATTGAACCCTAAAAAACAATTCAAATGCAAGACGTTATTAAACTGGATACCATAGCCGACTATGGAAATCTTTACGGATTAGAGCTGATTCATCCGCAAGTGGCTGTCATCGATTTGACGCGTGCCACCCGTTTTCCTACCCATTTTACCATGAACTACGGCGTTTATGCCTTATACCTCAAGCAGACACGATGCGGTGACCTTCGTTATGGCAAGCAGCCTTATGACTATCAGGAGGGAACCATCACCAGTTTTGCACCCGGACAGGTCGTAGAGGTACACATGGAAGAGGGCAGCCGTCCTATGGCAAAAGGCCTGCTGTTTCATCCGGATTTTATTCGCGGCACGGAACTCGGACGCGACATCCGCCATTATTCTTTCTTTTCGTATGTCTCCAACGAAGCCTTGCATTTGTCGGACGAAGAAAGAACCCTTTTTGAACACTGCCTTGAGCAGCTGGATACAGAACTGAGGCGGCCAGCCGACCGTCACAGCCGCCGCCTGATTTGCCGGAATATTGAGTTGCTGCTCGATTACTGCCTGCGCTTTTACGACCGGCAATTTACGACACGCACACCGGTAAACAAAGGTATACTTATGAAGTTCGAAGAAATGCTGGATGGCTATTTCCAGAGCGACAAGCCGCAGGAGATGGGACTTCCTACAGTGAAATACTTTGCCGATGCCGTGAATCTTTCGCCCAATTATTTCGGGGATTTGGTGAAAAAGGAAACCGGCCGTACGGCACAGGAGTATATACAGAACAAGCTGGTAAATGTGGCTAAACAGGAGATGCTGGCATCCGATAAAAGTATCAGCGAGATAGCCTATTGCCTGGGATTCCAGTATCCCCAGCATTTTGCCCGTATTTTTAAAAAGGCTGTCGGTACTACGCCTACAGCTTACCGGTGCAGGCAGGTGTGATAGGAATGGGCAGATTGTTTTGTGTAAAAAATCTACACAGGTGGTCTGTGAGTGTGCAATAATTCTACAGGGAAATATACTGAACCTGATTAATTCTTCTTTTACAATGTTCTGAAAATTAATAAGATATTAAAAATTCTCCTTTATAATGTTTACTGGTACGTTTTTTGGATGATGCTTCAGAAAACATGCATAATATGAAAAAAAACGTACTATTCAGAACTTTGCAATTGTCAGCGCTGCTTACCGTATGCCCGTCGCTGTATGCGCAGACCCGCACGATTACCGGTGTGGTGACCTCATCGGAGGATGGTGAGCCGCTTATTGGAGCTACAGTAACACTGGCCGGCAAAGCGTCGCAAGGAGTTATCACCGATACCGATGGTAAATTTACACTTCAGATAGACCCCGATGCTAAAATGCTTAGCATCGCCTTCGTCGGAATGAAAACGCGTGAAGTGCGCATTCCCGGAAAAGGGAATGTCTTGCAGATTGTGCTCGAACCCGAAGCCATCTCGATGGACGAAGTTGTAGTAACCGGTTACGGTAACTTTACCAAATCTTCTTTTACCGGTTCGGCCAATACCCTGAAGGGAGATATGATGAAAGATATCCCCGTAATGAGTGTAGAACAAAAGCTGCAGGGCTTCACCACCGGTGTCAATATCACCAGCAGCTCCGGTCAGCCGGGCGCCAACCAGAGCATCCGTATCCGCGGTATGGGCTCTTTCAATGCCTCGCAGGAACCGCTTTTCGTGATTGACGGGGTGCCCGTCAGTTCGGGAAGCCTGAGCTCGGGAGGTGCTGATGCGGCTTACATGAACAACTCCAAGACCAATATCATGAGTACGCTCAATCCTTCGGATATTGAGAACATCACCGTGATAAAGGATGCGGCAGCCGCTTCACTGTACGGTTCGCGTGCGGCCAATGGTGTGATTTTGATTACCACCAAGAAAGGGCAGGCTGGCAAGACTCAGGTCAACCTGAATGTCTCGGGAGGATTCTCGAATGCCGCAGTCGATTTCCGTCCTACGCTGAATGGCGACCAGCGTTATGAATTGCTTTACGAAGGATTGCTGAATTATGCGACCGATAAACGCATGACTGACCCTGCGGCCTATGCCGATGCTGAAATTGGCCAATACGCATTCCGCCCTGAAATGGGGTATACCGACTGGCGCAAGGAACTGTTGCGCACAGCCGTGCAGCAAAACTACGAAGCATCGGTTTCGGGAGGAAATGCCCGTACCAGTTTCTATGCTTCTTTAGGCTACGACAGTCAGGAGGGATTGGCCCGCAATTCCAGCCTCGACCGTTATTCGGCTCGCCTCAATGTTTCGCAGAAAGTGGGTAAGTATGGTGAAGTAGGTGGAAACATGATGTTCTCGCAGATGAATCAGGAAATGAACGAAGAACGCGGCTCGGCTATCAACCCCTTCCTGTGTGTGGCCATGACGATGAACCCGTCGATGCTGGTGCGCGACGAGAACGGTAACTATACGGGAGCTTACAGCGGAACATCGCTTAACCCTTTGCGCGATATTCTGACCGACTATAACCGGACCCGGATGACCCGTATGTTCTCCACCGGCTATGCGGCCATTGAGCCTATTAAAGGACTTAAGTTGAAAGAAACACTGAGCTACGACTATGCCATCCAGAAAGACTCGCGCTATTACAATCCGCTTAGCTCGGCAGGACCGAAGAGCGGAAGCGATGCCCAGTCCGCCAAAGGATTCATCGAGTATGGCAAGCTCATTTCGTCTACATCTGTCAATTATGTGCGGACTTTTGGCCAAAAGCATCATCTGGATGTGCTGGCTGCTTATGAAATAGAAAACTACCAGACCGACAAGGCATCGGGTGAACGCTCGAAAATGCCGTCGAATCCCGGACTGACTGCTCCTGATAATGCAGCCGTGCTGAACAGCTTTATCTCTTCTACACAGGATTACCGCTTGCTTTCCTACCTGTCGCGTGTCAATTACGATTATGACGACCGCTATTACGTAGCCGGCAGTTTCCGTCGTGACGGAAGTTCACGTCTTTCACCCGAAAAGCGTTGGGGAAACTTCTGGTCTGTATCCGGTATGTGGCATGTCAGCAATGAAAACTTCATGCAGCCAGTCAAGCATGTGCTCAGCGACCTCAAGCTGCGTGCATCTTATGGTGTGAACGGTAACCAGCCCGGCTCCCTGTACGGCTATATGGGACTGTACAGTTACGGACAAAGTTATATCGGTAATTCCGGCTCGTACGAATCTTCGATGCCGAATCCCAAACTGGGTTGGGAAAAGAACTACAACCTGAATGTCGGTATTGACTTAGGCTTTTTCAACCGCCTTTTCGTCAGTCTGGAATACTATAACCGTGATACCAAGGACTTGCTGTACAGTCTGCCTATCAGCGGAACGACCGGATTTACCAGCTATCTGAGTAATGTAGGTCAGCTCAACAACAAGGGGGTGGAACTGGAAGTGCGCAGCATCAACTTTGCGACGAATGATTTTGACTGGACCACAGTCTTTAACCTGAGTCATAACCGAAATAAGATTGTATCGCTGAACGGACAGCTTGAGCAGTCCATCGAAGGTTCCTGGTTTATACATAAGGTAGGCTTGCCTTACTATACCTATTATGTAAAGGAATATGCCGGAGTAGACCGCAGAACCGGACAGGCACAGTATTACCTGAACACGTTAAGGTCGGACGGCACCTTGGACCGTTCGCTGACAACCGATGCTTCGGAAGCACAGACAATACCTTACAAGTCTGTCAATCCGAAAATCTCCGGCGGCTTGACAAACCTGTTGCGCTATAAAAATCTGGACTTGAGCTTTACGCTGACCTACTCACTGGGCGGTTACTCGTTCGACAAGACCGGAACCTACATCGAAAACGGAACGACCAATATCTACTCGTCCAAGTACAACCTGCCGATTTACGCAATGGACCGCTGGCAGGAATCGGGCGACCAGACAGATGTTCCGCGCTTTGTCTACGGCGAGGCTGCCGGTCCGACCAACTCTTCGCGCTACATTCACAGTACCGACCATCTGCGCCTGAAAAACCTTACGATAGGCTATACGCTCCCCGTACAGTGGACTTCACGCGCTCTGATAGAGAAAGCTCGTATCTACTTCTCGGGCAGTAACCTGCTCACCTGGGCGAAATGGGATCAGTACGACCCCGAAACTCCTGTAAACGGTGAAGTGTTCTGCGAAGCTCCCGCCATGCGTACCTTCAATTTTGGTGTACAACTTACCTTTTAAATAAAGAAACAGTTATGAAGAATATCTATATACTACTGATGGCCGCTTCACTGACCTGCGCTTCTTGCTCTGAAGACTGGCTCGACCTGAATCCGTCTACCTCGGTACCGACTGACCAGGCATTCAATACGCTGGAGGATGCGCAGAGCGCTCTGAACGGTATCTACCGTCTGGCTTCAGCCCACAGCTATTATGGCGACAATTACTTTTATTACGGCGACTGCCGTGCCGCCGATGTACAGGCTCGCGAGAGCAAGGGCGACGGACGCCGTGTATCACCTTACTACGAATACAATGTAAAAGCCAGCGACAGCTTCAACAGTACGCTGCCCTGGAACCAGGTTTATAAGGTTATCCGCCAGTGTAATAACCTGATTACGCATGTAGAAGCCGGTGACGTGCAGACGACCGACGAAACATCTCTGAAACGTATCAAGGCGGAGGCTTTGGCTATGCGCGGACTGGCACTGTACGACCTTACCCGTGTGTTCGCCATGCCTTATTCTTCCGGAAACGGAAGTGCTCCGGGGGTACCTATTGTAACGACCGCATTGGACGAGACGGCCCAACCGGCACGGAGTACCGTTGCCCAGTGCTACGAACAGGTCCTGAAAGACTTGAATGCATCACTCGAGGGGCTGAGCCGAGAGAAAACCGACGGTTACCTTAATTATTGGGCGGTGCAAGGCATTCTGTCGCGCGTATACCTGAATATGCTCGATTATCAGCATGCCTACGAAGCAGCAGCCGAAGTTATCGAAAACAGCAAATCGCTTTATCATATCTATACGCGTGATGAATATCCTACCGTGTGGGGTACGGAATACTCCTGCGAGTCACTGTTCGAATTCTATTTCTCACTGACTGAGCCCTCTGGAGGTTCAGGAGGTGAGGGAGCACCGATGGTTTATGCCAACGAAGCCAAGGTAGACTGGAACAACCTGATTTTGAGTGAAGACTATCTCAATCTGCTGGACGAAGATCCGGATGACATCCGTCACAGTGTAACACAAGCCTCGGCTATAGCCAACAATGAAGGACTGCCGCAAGCTGCCCGTAGCCGGAAGGTTTATCTTACGAAGTTCCCGGGTAAAACAGGCGACCCACGCGACAACAACCTGTGCATAGTCCGCTTGTCGGAGATTTATCTTAATGCGGCAGAAGCCGGACTGCAGTTGGGTGGCAACTATCGCAGCAAGGCACTGGAATACCTCAATGCGATTGTGACCAACCGTACAGACCCGTCGAAAACCGTAGCGGATGCCGACTTTACACTGAACCGTGTACTGAAAGAGCGCCGTAAAGAGCTGGTAGGAGAGGGACTGGTATTTTACGATTATACCCGTAACCGTCTTCCTATTGAACGAAAAGGAAGCTGGCACCTCAATACACTCGACCCGTCGAATGCCCGCATCATCCATCCTGACGACAGCCGTCTGGCAGTACCTATCCCGCAGTCGGAGATAGATGCCAATCCTAATTTGGGAGAGTGATATACATTGAAAACTAGTACTGAATGACCGGTCTTTTGGTAGGGGCCGGTCATTTTTTTGTATGTGCAGATACTTCAAGTTGGATATGTCGGACAAAAGGACTACCTTTATCCGTCAAAATAAGAATTATGGAAAAAGATAATGCATACTTGGACCGCTTCGAGCGGAAACTGGAAGAAGATTTGTTGCGCCTGTGTACATCGTATAAACAGCTTGACGGTACTTTACTGGCGGCAGAAGATATAGATAACCATTGGAATGTGCTGGCTCCCGAGTATCTGGCCGATGCTGTGGAGCAGGTGCGTGACTATCCGGTAGTGTCGGTGGCATGGGCTGCGTATTTGGGTATGGCGGTTGCATGGGGATGGGATGCCGACTGGGCTACTGTAGCGAAAGCACCTTACCGGCTGTATTATGGCGAACAGGGTTTCGATGATATGGACGAGCACATCGTGAAAGATTTTCTGGGACTGGCACTGGATAGTGAGGAAGCACGGGTGTTGGAAGAGAGTATCCGCCGTTGTGCACAGAATACGGTTTCACTCATCCGCCATGAGCAGATAGAACCCCAGAGTCCGATGGCTTATCATGTTTTTGCCCGTGCCTGTCGGGTGATGTACCGTATCGGTGCTGCGCTGGAATTGAAGCGGATGGGGTACAAATTGGAAAAAATTCAGTTGGATTAATCATTGCATAACTCATATTGATGAAGCCGGAGAGCATACTTTTCAGGTATTTCTCCGGCTTTTATTAGAATCCTTAAGCTCTGAATCCGATACGTGGGGCCGGAACTTCTTTCCGTACTCTTGGTTTCAGGTATTTCTGTTTTGCCCGCAGGATGTCTTCTACTTGGATAAGTGACAGCAATTGGGGGTTGTCGGCCCGATGGGGAGCTGACATCACTCGTATTGCCATACTCTTTATCACTCCTTGTTCGATGAAATTATGAACCCAGCGGCCATTTCCGAAATCTTCATTGCGGTGCCGGGAAGCTTCTTCGATAACCTTTTGCAACTCGGTTGAAGCTGCTTCTGTAAGCGTAAAGTTCCGTTTCTCTAAAATTTGGAGCGCTATTTCCAGCAGTTCGGCAGCCGAGAAATCATCGAAATGAAAATGCAGGGGGAAACGGTCTTTCAGTCCGGAGTTTGTACGGAGCAGCTCTGTCATCTTATCTTCATAGCCGGCAAAAATGACAATCAGATCCGGATTAGGGTCGGACAGAACGGGAAGTAAGGCATTAATGACCTCTTTTCCATAATCTCTTGAGTCAGTATCGTGTCCGGCTACCAGGGTGTAAGCCTCATCAATGAAGAGTACACCGCCACGGGCTTTTTCAATTTCTTCTTTTATCTTCTTTTCTGTCTGACCGATGAATTCACCCATCAGTTGGGCACGGTTTGTTTCTATCGTGTGTCCTTTGGACAATAGTCCTATGGAATGGTAAATTTGTCCAACCAGTCGGGCTACCGTAGTCTTTCCAGTACCGGGATTCCCGAGAAAGAGCATATGGTGGCGGTTTTCGCCCGCTTCCTCTATGCAGAGCTCCTGACGCTCTTTACTGAACAAAGCCAGCAGGCGCGCCTCTTGCATTTCTTCTTTCAGGCGTTTTAGTCCAATCATTTCCTGCAATTCCTGTTCGGCTACGAGGCCGGCTGAGTTTTGGTTTTCAAACGCAGGGCCGTAATAAAACGGTTCCGGAGCAAGAGATTCCAGTAATAGGTCAAAGTCATCATCTGATTTTGCATCTGATTCCGTTTGGGAGATTTCTGGTTCTTCCGGTTTGAGTTCGTTTGTCGGAGTAGAGAAGTTGCCGGGGTTGGTATGCACCTGAATCGGGGCAACATCGGTAAGTAATTCCTTGAATTCGGAACAATGTCTCCGCAAGGCGAGGATATGCTCTTGCAATCCGTACAGTATAATTGCCGCTTCTTCTTTTTTCCGGTTGCGGAAAGCGTTGGCCATCAGGTTCATCAGTGTGCAGGTGCGACTGTCGTATTTCAGTTCGGGGATTTCGACGGTGATGGCCTTGCAGGATGCCAGTTTCTGTTTCAGTTCGTCCCATTTCTGAACGCCGTTTCTCAGTTCTTCCAAAGAAAAATTGAAACGGAATGAAGCGTCGTCATTGGTGAAATAGCTGCCCAGAATAACCGATGCAATGCCTTTTATCTTTGTGAGATTGGAACCGGTGACCAGCAGTGTGGGACTTAGATTAGGCTGCTGGTGCAGTCCGTCGGCGTCACAACGATACAGACGATTGATTACCTGCTCGATAACCGGGGCCTGATAGCGGCCGCAGTAAAACTTCTTCCACCAAGTGCTGAAGCAGAGCTTTTGGGCAAAAAAGTACAACTCGGGGTATTGAGTCAGGGGTTGCAGTGGGGCTTTATCCCATTTCTCGTAATTGCCGTGGAAATGGATGGGGGCGTACCAGCAAGGTTTTCCGTTCGCATATACATATATAAGGTAATTGTCGAAAGTGACATATTGGTCGGTCGACAGATACAAGCGTTGTTTGCGCGTCGGCTTTTGAGGATTGACTTGCAGGCTGCAGCTTCCTATAAAGCGGTAGTCGGCTGTATAAAGGCGAATGGAATAGTCGGAAACATTACTGGGCGTTTTAGCCAGGATAAGTTCGAAAGCCAGCTGTTCGTCGGCATATTCGGGAGTAAATTCAGTAGTTTCTAATAATTTGGTAATGCGGATAAAATTTTTCATAAACAACAAATTTTAGGTGTGATTTTAATTGATTGATTAAAGTAAGTAGATAGAAAAGAACCTCTGCTTCCCAGTCGAAGAAGAGGTAAATGTACCAGTACGTCAAAGAGCATAACAATCCCCTGCTGCCTCACGGCAGTACACGATTCATTTTGTCGGATACACGTATCTACAGCTCACCTTTATGGGGTAAGCAAGACAGAATGAATGGCTTGTTTTGCGTCTTTAACGATCATTTGTTGTTTATAATTTTAGCTAACTGCCTCTGTGGCAGTTGTGTGATTCAAGGGCAAATGTATAATTATTTTTTTAATATTCAGTGATTCAGAGCTGATTTTTTTTGTTTTTACGGTGTGAAGTGGACTTATTTTCTTATTTTTGAGGAGAAACATGTTTAATCTTAAAAGAGAAAGATGTGGTAAGACATCTGCACAGTATTATGAAAAAGATAGTATTATTGCTGTGTGTGCTGTTCGGAATGAGCAGCTGCAGCAGTAAAGAGAATGAGCGGCCGATTGACAACCGGACTGTATCTGAACTGAATATTTCCCGTTTTATGGGGAAATGGTACGAGATAGCCCGTTACGAGCATCGGTTTGAAAAGGATATGACCCATGTTTCAGCTACCTATACGCTGCGGGACGACGGTAAGATAGAGGTGCTGAACGAAGGTTATAAGAATGGAGAACTCCAGCAGATAAAAGGCCGTGCCAAGCAGCCCGATGCGGCAGACCCCGGCAAACTGAAGGTTTCGTTCTTTCTTTGGTTTTATTCTGATTATTATATCTTGGAAGTTGGAGCCGATTATGATTACGTGCTGGTGGGAAGCAGTACGGACAAGTATCTGTGGATAATGTACCGTGAAAAACAGATGCCCCAGCAGTTGCTGGATGAACTGCTGGAGAAACTGCGTGCACGTGGATACGATACCGGGCGCTTGCTTTTCGTTAACCAGAAGTAAGTGGGCTTTAAACCATATCCTCGCCAGTATGAATGACCGGAACACGTACGGTTTTGTGGAATGGGATGAATCGTGACACGATGGCAATGACCAGTGTGATGAGGAATAACCATCCCAGTATATGTTTCAGGGCCAGAAGAGTAGACTGCTGCTGCAGGATGCTGTAGAGTGTCTGTGTAGCTATCTGACTGGCTTCATCGATGCCGTGTCCCTGCGCCAGACCGCTGTTCAAGGCAGATGCATAACGGGAGGCGCTTAACGGGTCGGTAGCCGTAATATTTTCGGAAAGCTGTACCATGTATTTTTGTTGCAGCCGGTACAGCATGTTGTTGTAGAAGGCCGATGCGATAACGGGGGTCAGCACCGAGCGGAACGTGATGAGAAAGAAGGCATTCGACAGCAAATACTTGGGGGGAAGGTCTTCTACTGCAAAGAGGGCAAAGGCTATGATAAGTGTAAGCATTCCCAGTCCGCGCAGGAAAAGTGGCAGGTAGAGCATTTCATAGGTACTGTCGGGCGAGATGCCAAAGTACAATGCTCCGAAGAAAAAGGCAAAGCAGGCCATACCTCCGGCTATTAGGAAACGGAAACGCCAGCGCTGCCAGCGGAACCACCAGAAACAGATGAATGCACCTGCCAGATAACCCGGCAGCAACCATATATAGAGGGTGTAGCTGTGGGTACTGTCTACCTTCAGGATCGTCGTAAGGTAACTGGTGAGCAGACTGGTAGAGGTACTGAAGAACATCACCAGCATCATATAGAAGTAGCCCAGTATGGCTTTCCATTGAAACAGAGGTTTCAGGCTGACGTAGGGCTTGCCTGCATGGAACTGTTCCCAAATGAAGAGCGCAAGCAGGAGCGGGGCTATGGCAATGTATATGCAGATACGGGGAGAAGCCATCCAGTCGAGGGTCTTCCCGTAAGTGATGACATAAATGAGCATGAGCAGACTGGTAGAGACGATAAGCATCTCGCGCAGGTGCAGTTCTTTCAGGACAATCTTACGCGAAGGGCGGTCGTGACGAAAGAAAATGATTACGGCAAGAATCGCTACGAGCAGTAATATCATCATGAAATAATACATGTACTTCCAGTCGTAATGGTAGGCCAGCAGGGCGGTAACTACCATCGAAAGCTGTCCGCCTCCGAAGACCAGCGGATAGAAATAGGCATAGAATTCACTTCGGACATCGTCGGGACTGAAAATGAACTTGATACGTCGGATAATCCAAAGCATGATGAATCCTTTCAGAAATCCGATGATGAAACTGAAAGTAATGAGCAGGTCAATGTTTCCTTGACGGGCACATATCCAGCTCAGAAACAGCTGGAGAGTCAAGTCGGCCAGCAGGAGTGATTTGCTGGAAAAGGCATTCAGAATCTTGGGGACGATGGGATAGGACACTGCCATTCCTGCCGAAGCAGCATAATAGCCGATGGTGATGTCTTCGGTATAAACGCCCAGCGTGTTCGAAACTTCTACCATGCTGCCCGTGTATGTACCATTCAGCATGGCAATGGGCATCATGATGAGAAATATGGTTATAATGGCTACGCTGTCGGGTACCCAGTTGCGTACGGGGATTTCCAGTTCTTTGGCTGTCTTCATCATCTTTTAAGGGCTTCTGTTTCTACCATCATACCGGCACGGAGCTGGTCCATATATCCGGCGCTTATGCTGTCCAGATCTATGCGTACGGGAATGCGTTGCTGCACTTTTACGAAATTTCCGGCAGAGTTGTCGGTGGGTACCAGCGAATACTTGGAGCCTGTAGCCTCGGATATGGCTGTGACGTGTCCGTGCAGTATCTTTCCGGGAAGGCCGTCTACTTTGATACGTACCGGCTGACCGATGTAGATATTGGCAATCTGAGTCTCGCGGTAATTGGCCGTAATCCATTTGCCCGACTGACGGACTATGTACGACAATGTCTGACCGGCACTTACGTACTGTCCCGGTTCGAGTGTCCGTCTGCCCATGTAACCACTGTAGGGAGCTGTGACAACTGTATATGATAGATTCAGATTGGCAAGGTCCAGTGCAGCTTCTGCCCGTAGGATTCCAGCTTCCACACCGGTCTGTTTTTTATTGGTTTCGTCGTATTGTGAGTGTGCAGCCTCTTTCTGGCGGAGCAGGGCTTCGTATCGTGCTTTTGCAGCGTCGAAGTTGGCTTTGGCTACATCGTATTGCTGCTGCGGAACTGATTCTTCCCGAAGCAGACGTTCGTAGCGGTGGAAATCCTGCTCGGCTTGCCAGAGTTTGGCTTTTGCTTCTGCCAGGTTGGCTTCCTGTTCGGCAATGCGGGTATGCGAGGTCTGAATACCCGAAGACAGAACTTCGCGCGAACCTTGCGCATCGAGCAGGGCTGCCTGAGCTTCTTTTTGGCGAATCAGGTACTCGTGATTGTCGAGTACTACCAACGTATCTCCCTGTTTTACGTACTGGTGCTCCTTAAAGCGTACATCTTGAATATAGCCGGCTACCCGGATATTTACCGGTGCAATGTACTGGTCGATAAAGGCATCGTTCGTAATTTCGTAGTTGATGTAACGCCAGAAATAGTTGCCTGTCCATATCAGTCCGGAGGCAGCTATCAGCAGGCAGACGCTGTTGAGAATAATATTGCGGCGTTTTTGTTTTTTCAGCCGCTGGTATTTTAGACGAAGTGCTGACATGTTACAATTTAAATTTAGTTAGAGGATATGTATGAAAAAATAATCGTAATGCACTTACAGTTCACCAATGGCACGCTGTAATTGATAATATGTATAAACCACACGTGTACGTGCTGTAGTGAGCTGCAACTCGACATTCAGACGGAGGTTATCTGCATCCAGCAAATCGGTAAGTATGGCCAGCTGGTTAAGATAGCGGTTGTTCATGATGCGGAAGTTCTCTTCTGCCTGACGGACAGAAAGCTGCAAGGCTTCTACCCGGCTTACAGCTTCGTGATGTTTTAGTAATGCCTCTTGAACCGTAGTCTGGATATGTTGCTTTTGCTGCTCCTGAGCATTCTGGCTCAGCAAGATACCCAGACGGGCTTCGTTCATCCGGTGTTTGTTCCGGTAGAGTGAAGACAAGGGATAGCTCAGTGAGAGCCCGATGTTCCAGTTGTTGTTATACATATCAGCCAGCGTACGCGATACGGGGCGGGCCAGAGTATTGGATGCTGTAAGCGATAGCTTGGGTCGTTGCTCGGCACGGATAAGGCGGACATTGTTTTCGGCCAGTTCGGTCTGCTTCTGGAGCAACAGCATCGAAGGGTCTGCACTGAATGCTTGTTGGAGATACGTATCGTATCCGCTTGTGGTATACACTTGTTCCAGCAATGTGGTATCCGGGAATATTATCAGATTTTCATTCTGTCCCAACAGGATGTCTAGGTGTTGGGATACCAGACGAATGTTGTTCTGCGTTTCGGTCAGTGAAAGGCGGTTGTTGGTAAGCTGCATTTCGCTGCGCAACACGTCATTGTTGGTAATCAGTCCTTCTTCCTTCATTTGCCGGATATCCTTCAATCGGCGTTCCGATTCCTCGATGTTCCGGTTAAGTACCTTGCACTGCTTGTACAGACTGAATAAGTTAAGGTATTGCTCCAGCAAAACAAGTTTGAGGTCGGCTCTATTGACATGGGTCTGCAGGCTGGCAATTTCTTTTTCCAAATCTGCCTGTCGGATGGCATATTTGATACGTCCTCCCTGATAAAGCGGTTGCGAGAAATCGATGGCATAATTCTGCTGCCAGTCGGGAGTATCCGGGCGTGTAGGGTTGCTCAGTCCGTTTTGGAATACTACCGGCTGTCCCAGTACGCCTCCTTTCAATCCCACTTCAATATCCGGATACAGTGCCATGCGGGCTGTGCTTAAACGCTCGGTAGCCATTTGCTCTTTCAGACGGGAAGCAGCCAGCTGAAGGTTATTTTCTACCCCCAAATCAAAGAGTGCCTGCACACTGAGGTGCAGCGAGTCGGATTGTGCTTTGCCGTTGCAGACAGCCAGCAAACTTATGCCGAAACATGCAATGAAGTGATTAATACGATTCGATGGCATCTTGTAATTCTTTTAACAGCTTTTCGGTGAGTTGCAGTTTTTCCTTTCCCAATTTTTCTTCCAGTCCCTGATAATACTCTTCGAGCATGGGGGCAATCCACTGGTGAAACTTTTCGCCTTCTTCGGTGAGATATACCAGTTTGTTACGGCGGTCGTTGGGGCATTCCTTGCGGCATACATAGCCTTTGCGTTCCAGATTCAGCATCAGGCTCGTAAGACAGGCTTTGTCTTTGGCAGTACGCTCGGCCAGTGTCTGTTGACTGATTCCCTGCTCAGACCACAGGCAGCTCATTATCTGGAGCATTTCGAAGGTAATGCCGGCATTGTTGTTCTTCAAAAGTCGTTGCATGGCTTGTCGGGATGCCATACGTGTCCGAATCAGTTGCAGGATACAGCTCCTGGGCGATAGATTCTCGTTTGTATTCATGGGCGTATTTGTTCTATATTGTTTCGTCTGCAAAGGTAAGAGGTTTTATTGAATTAGTAAAATATTTGACTAATTTTACGTGCCGAATTTGTAATGAGAAGTTTGCTGAATAGGAAAAATTCAGTCTTGGCAATATAAGCGCACGGGTAATTTTATTTATTTTGCACCCGGTTTTTAAAGAGGAAAGAGAGATGAAAAATCAGTTGAAAGGAGATTTGGTGACAGGCAGCATAACGGGAGGTATGTTGCGCTTTGCATTTCCACTGATGCTGGGTAATTTGCTTCAGCAGTGTTACAACATAGCAGATACGCTGATTGTCGGTAGGGTATTGGGGGCCGGTGCATTGGCTGCTGTTGGCTCATCGTATGCACTAGTCGTATTTATAACTTCTATTTTTATAGGCTTAAGTATGGGGTGTAGCGCGGTCTTTTCCATGCAGTATGGGGCACGCGACTGGAATGGCTTTCGCCGGAGTATCTTTTCGGCAATGCTGATTGTAGGTGGTGTTACGTTACTGCTGAATATGGGTACAATTCTTTTCCTGTCACCGGTCATCCGACTTTTGCAGACACCCTCTGAAATAGAACAGATGGTATATACTTATTTGTTTATTGTTTTTCTGGGGATGATTCCGGTCAGTGTATATAATTTTTATGCCAATTTGCTTCGCTCGATAGGTAACTCAGTTGTCCCGTTGGCTTTTCTAGTCGTTTCGGTTGTACTTAATATCGTACTGGACCTTCTGTTGATACTGATATTTCACATGGGGGTAGAAGGTGCAGCTTTGGCAACTGTCATTTCTCAAGTTGTAGGAGCTGTCGGACTCTATGTCTATACTCGTATCCATTTTCCGGAGTTGCGGCTGAAAGGTGCGGACTGCGTATTTGACAGACGTTCGATACAGCGCATTTCCTCTTATTCATTTCTTACCTGCCTTCAGCAGTCGGTCATGAACTTCGGTATTTTGATGGTACAGGGACTGGTCAACAGTTTCGGAACAGCCGTAATGGCTGCATTTGCAGCGGCTGTGAAAGTGGATTCGTTTGCCTATATGCCTGTTCAGGACTTTGGAAATGCATTTTCTACTTTTGTTGCTCAGAACTTCGGTGCCGGACGTTACGACCGTATCCGTTGTGGTATCCGGAGCTCTGTATGGCTTACTACGGGGTTTGCTTTGCTTGTTTCTGCTTTAGTATACATTTTTTCACCTCAATTGATGACTTTATTTGTTTCCTCCTCCGAAACGGAAATTATAAAGATTGGAGTGGAATATCTCCGCATTGAAGGAAGTTTCTATGTCGGTATAGGCTATCTTTTTCTGCTTTACGGATTTTATCGTGCTGTAGCATTGCCTTCTATGTCCGTTGTATTGACCATTGTTTCATTGGGTACCCGTGTTATATTAGCTTATGCATTAGCAACTTTACCGGTTGTTGGCTATACTGGTATTTGGTGGTCTGTTCCTATTGGATGGGTGTTAGCGGATGGATTAGGAGTGTGGTATTACCGGAGGATACGTAAACGGTTATTACCAATTAAAAATTAAGAAAAGAAACGTTTTTTTTAAGATTCAAAAGATTATCTGTAACTTTGAATCGGAAAATGTGTGTAAAGTGATATACATTGAGATATAGTTGAGGTATAATGAAAAGAATCAGGATTACTGTAATGCGTAAGGCATGTTACAGGGATTTAATGGAAAAGTATGAGAATCCGATAGAACATGCATGTAGCATGGAAGAGGGACAGGTTTTTATAGCTAATGGCTGGGAAAAGCCGGATGGCTTGTGCGAAAGTGCATGGCAGAGTATGTCACCTTTTGTGATGGCACTGGCTCACGGTGCAAGTAATTTTTATGACGGCTGGATGAAGAATACACATTCGGCCATGATTTCGTGTAATGACGGTTTTCGTCCTGTAAGTTTTCTGATAGAAGTGATTGAATAATGATGAAAGAGAATATGTTAGCATATACCTATATGGAACCCGGAGTTTTCTCATTGGTAGAAAAACCGTTGCCCCGATTGAAAGATCCTCGTTCAGCTTTGGTTCGTGTTACGTTAGGAAGTATTTGTACCAGTGATTTGCATATTAAAAATGGAAGCATACCGCGTGCTGTTCCCGGTGTTACAGTAGGTCATGAGATGGTAGGAGTGGTAGAAGAGGTGGGTGCCGTGGTTACTGCCGTAAAACCTGGTGACAGGGTGACTGTAAATGTAGAAACATTTTGTGGTGATTGTTTTTTCTGTCGTCATGGCTATGTAAATAACTGTGAATTACCGATAGGAGGATGGTCGTTAGGCTGTACTATGGATGGAGGCCAGGCAGAGTATGTGTTGGTTCCGTTTGCAGAACAGGGGTTAAACCGTATTCCAGACAATGTAACGGATGAGGAGGCTCTTTTTGTAGGCGATGTGCTTTCTACTGGTTTTTGGGCTGCCCGTATTTCGGAAATTACTCCGAATGATACTGTGCTTATCATTGGCGCAGGGCCCACAGGAATTTGTACACTGCTTTGTGCAAAATTAAAAAATCCGCGCAATATTATAGTCTGCGAAAAGTCGGAAGAAAGAATCCGCTTTATTGAAAAACATTACCCTGATGTTTTGGTTGTAACGCCAGAGTATTTAAAGGATTTTGTGTTGGCGCACAGTGCTCATGGAGGTGCCGATGTAGTAATAGAGGCTGCGGGAACTGAGGATAGTTTCCGTTTGGCTTGGGAGTGTGCACGCCCCAATGCAATTGTTACAATTGTAGCTCTTTACGAGCAACCGCAGATTCTTCCATTGCCGGCAATGTATGGGAAGAACTTGACGTTCAAGACAGGAGGAGTGGATGGATGTAATTGTGCAGAAATTCTTCGTTTGATTTCAGAAGGTAAAATTGATACCACACCACTCATTACGCATCGTTTCACACTTGAACAGATAGAAGAAGCCTATCGTGTTTTTGAAAATCACGAAGATGGCGTGATTAAGGTAGCCATTACTACCGGAAAAGAAGTTGCTAAACCTAAAAAAACGAGAAAAAGAAAAGTAAACCCATAAAAATAATGCTATGCGGAAAAATTTTGGAGTAAAGACCTGGCTGTATCCGATGCCAGTTTTTATTGTAGCTGCTTATGATGAAGCAGGTAAACCCAATGCCATGAATGCGGCATGGGGTGGTATTCACACCGATAATATGGTGGGTATCTGTCTGGCGGAAGGACATAAAACGACGCAGAACATTCTGGCTACAAAGGCTTTTACGGTAAGTATGGCTACAGCTGATACGGTGGAAGCGTGTGATTATGTAGGAATCGTATCGGGTAATAAAGAGCCCGACAAGTTTGCCAAGGCTGGCTTCCATGCGGTGAAGTCGGAGTTTGTCAATGCACCGCTTATCGAAGAATTGCCTATGACGCTGGAGTGTGAACTGGTTTCGTATGATATGGAAAGCAATTATATGGTAGGCCGTATCGTAAATGTGTCTGCAGCAGAAGAAGTGCTGGATGCTGATGGAAAGATTGATCCTTCACTTCTGAATCCGATTACGTATGATCCGATTCATCACAATTATCTTGTGTTAGGCGAGAAGGTTGGTAATGCGTTTGCCGATGGAAAGAAACTGAAAGAAGCATAGTGCTTGAAGACTATATATATAATATTGTATGGGTGCAAAGAGTTGCACCCATTTTTATACCTGTAAGATTAGAATAGCTTTCGTTTGCTTTTAGGCGATGCCCAGTAACTCTATCTCAAAAATAAGTGTTGAGCCACCAGGAATTCCAGGTTGAGAGAACTTTCCATACCCCATTTCTGCCGGTATGTAAACTTCCCACTTGTCGCCCACACACATTTGTTGCATGGCAATGATCCAGCCATCTATCAGATCACTCAGCCGGAATGCGATAGGGGTACCGCTTCGGCTGCTGTCGAATTTCTTTCCGTTGATAGTCCAGCCAGTATAGTGGGCAGTTACGATGCTTCGCGGATTCGGATGAACACCATCGTTCTTGCCGGTAGCCAATACTTTGTAGTAGATACCTTTAGGCAGTGGTTTTACGCCTTCTTCTGTTGCTTTAGCTGCCAGCCAATCCTTATTGGCTTGCATGTATTCTTTCTTTCCCATTAATCTTTATTCTTTTTGTGTTAATAAAATTCTTTGAATTGCTGTCGGATATTACTTTTTGAGTTGCCGTTCTATCCACTCCATCAGTACACTCACTGCATATTGCTGTTCTGCCTCAGTGAGTTGTCTTCCGGCAGGTATATGATGCCATTTACTGAAACATCCCCTGCAGCAACATCCGGTGGCATGCTGTGCAAGAAAGACCGGATGTCCTCTCATAGGAGTCTGTTTTCCGTCGTTGGGAATAACGGCCGGTGCCAGGCGCCTGGCTATAAAATCTGTCGCATGCTGGCGGATAACCGGAAGTCCTTTTTCATGAATATAAGCAATGTCGCTGCTCGTAAGCCGAAATTTACTTCTGAATTTGGACTGTGCCAGCCGATGGAATAATTCGCAATGGTCGTATTCCGTTACAATGGGTTGCGGAATATACGTTTGCACAGGCTGTTCCCAGTCTGTTTCTGCAAAAAGATTCATTTGCCGGCTGTCTGTATGGTCTTTCTTTTTCATGGTGAAGGCAAAAATACGATTTTTTTTCTGTTTCCCAATCGGCCGCGTCACCTATGTTACGCCTTTTCAAAATTCTGCTTGTTACTTTTGTCCGCAAATCAAAACATAATCATCAATCGAAATAAACATGGAAGGAAAAATGTTCTGTTACCAATGCCAGGAAACTGCGGCAGGAACTGGCTGTAAGCTGGCAGGTGTATGTGGTAAGAAACCGGAAGTAGCCAATGCACAAGACTTATTGATTTATTTATTAAAAGGTATTGCTCTGTTGGCTACTCTGAACAAGTCATGCAGCGCTGGATGTACGGAGCGTCCCAAAGTACACCATTTTGTAAACGATGCGCTTTTCAGTACCATAACCAATGCCAATTTTGATGTGGAAAGCATTTATGCGCGTATCGATACGGCTTTGGCATTGCGCGACCGCATGCTTGCCAAAACTCATGAGCGGGGTATCGATGTACCCGATTTAGACGTATTGTCATGGCAAGGCCCCCGTGCTGCTTATGCAGAGAAGGCGACTCAAATCGGAATTCTCAGTGAACCGGACGAGGATATCCGTTCGCTCAAAGAACTCATAACCTACGGACTTAAAGGTATGGCTGCCTATCTGGAACATGCTGCGCGTTTAAACCACATCAATCCGGATATCAATGAGTACATCTTGCAGACACTGGCTGAGCTGTTGTTGTGCAGGGATGCGGCCAAGCTTACGGCACTGGCTCTTGAAACCGGAACATGGGGAGTGAAAGCCATGGCATTACTGGATAGTGCAAACACGTCTGCTTATGGCAATCCTGAAATTTCGGAAGTAAATATTGGTGTAGGCCAGCGTCCGGGAATCCTTGTCAGCGGGCACGACCTGCACGATTTGGAACAACTGCTGGAACAGAGTGCAGACAGCGGTATTGACATTTATACCCACAGCGAGATGCTCCCGGCCCATTATTATCCGCAGCTGAAAAAGTATCCCCATCTGAAAGGTAATTACGGCAATGCCTGGTGGAAGCAGCGTGAAGAATTTGAGTCCTTCAATGGTCCGATTTTGTTTACAACCAACTGTATTGTACCTCCTATGGGTAAAGCCGCTTATGCCGGTCGGGTGTTTACAACGAACAGTACAGGTTATCCCGGCTGGAAGCATATACCTGCCGATGCTGACGGACGGAAGGATTTCAGTGAAATCATTGCATTGGCGCGTACCTGTCAGGCACCTGTGGCCATTGAAAGCGGAACACTCGTAGGCGGATTTGCTCATGCTCAGGTTTTTGCTTTGGCCGATAAGGTGGTAGATGCCGTAAAAACTGGAGCCATCCGCAAGTTTATAGTAATGGCCGGTTGCGACGGACGTATGAAAGGACGCTCTTATTATGCCGATTTCGCGCAGGCATTGCCAAAGGACTGTGTTATACTTACCGCCGGATGCGCCAAATATCGCTACAACAAACTTCCTTTAGGTGATATAAACGGCATTCCCCGCGTACTGGATGCCGGACAATGTAACGACAGTTATTCACTGGCACTGATTGCCCTGAAACTGAAAGAAGTTTTCCAGTTGAATGATATCAACGAACTGCCCATTGCCTATAATATTGCATGGTACGAGCAGAAAGCTGTCATTGTACTGCTGGCCCTTCTCAGCCTTGGTGTAAAGAATATCCATCTGGGACCTACGTTGCCAGCTTTCCTTTCGCCTAACGTCGTGAAACTGTTAGTCGAAAACTTTGGAATATCAGGTATTCAGACAGTCGATGAAGACCTGAAACGCTTCGGAATAGCCTGATTCTTTATAATAATATGATGTATTAATCCCCGAAATGGCCTTACAAGAGTCGTTGTTGGGATTGTTGCAAAGCATAGGGGCTGACCTCGGGTTTATCCTGAGGCAGCCCCTATAATATTTTCATTTTATATCGTTATGCCTGCGTGTTTTTATAGCGCTGGGCCAGTGCAAACTTACGTCGCAAAGCCATGTGTGTACATCCGTATGCACAAACAGAGCCAATCAGGAAGGCCATTCCGGTAGATACCATGATATTGCCCAGTCCTACCAGCGGCGAAACGATGCCGCCAAAGGCGAATCCCAAAGCACCCAGCAATGCGGATGCCATACCTGCGTTGGCACGCTCACTGTCCATTGCCAGTGTGTTTGATGCAGTGAAGGTAAGTCCGAGCATCAGCAGCAGACAGATAAGCAAAATTTCGTATATCCAGAAACTGCAGTCGGCACAAAGTGCTATGCAGAGAGCAGCCGAAGCGACCACCATACCCGTGCTGCCAGTATATAAGGCTTGCTCGGGATGCGCAAATTTTACCGACGATGTAGCCGACAGTACGATGGCAATGGCATTCACACCAAAACAGATACTGAACATCAGTGGCGAGAAACCATAATGTTGCTGCATGATGAAAGGGGCCGAAGCAATATTGGCGAACAAAACTCCCTGTGCAAACCCAAACTGAAGAATGTAATACATATATTGACGATTGCCGACGACGCTGGTAAAACTTTTATATAAATCTCCCCATCCGGAGTTTTTGCGCTGTCCGGCAGGCAACGATTCGCAAAAATTGAAGCTCCCCGCCAACAAAACGATACCCAATATGAATAAAGTCCAGAAAATCCCTTGCCAGCCCAGGCTGTCGGCCATACTTCCTCCTGCGATAGGAGCAGCGATAGGGGCAATTCCGTTGATGGCACCAATGATAGCCAGCATCTTAGCCAGTTCTCTGCCGGAATATTTATCTGCTGCGACCGAACGGGAAATTACGATACCACCTGCGCCGGCAATACCCTGTATCAGTCGCCATCCGATGAAAGAAGCGATAGTGGTCGAGTAGATACAGCCTATAGTAGCCGCCAGAAACATAATCATGGCAGCAATCAGTGGCGGGCGGCGGCCCATTTTGTCGCTCAGCGGGCCAAAGAGAAGCTGTCCGACTGCCAGACCAATCATACTGGCCGTCAATCCCAGCTGCACTTGCGACGAAGTAGTGTGGAAGAAGCCGGTCATGGCCGGTAAAGTGGGCAGATACATATCAGTTACAAACGGACCGAAGGCCGTCAGCATTCCCAGAAAAACCAGAATAAAGAGTTGTGAGTTTTTTCTTGTCATAAATTCTTTTTATTTAAAACCGCTGCAAAGTTAGCCATTGTTCCCTTGCCGGAACAGGGCTTTTGCCGCACAATATTTTTCATAATCGGAACATATGAGCTGTGATACGACTTAAAATCACTATTTTTGTTTCATAAAAGTAATAACGATGGATTTAAGTCTGCTTTCATCTCTTTCTAGAATACATTATGAGGAAACCAACTTAGGCTTTCTTCGCTTGTCGCCGCTGTATTTCAATTGCAGCATACAGATACTGTGTGTCGGAGGGGAGGGAACCCTCTCTACCGGTGCGCAGCAGTTTGATTTGCACAGCAGGTCGGAACTGATTTTCTGGGAGGGGAGCATCATGCAACTTGTTGCTTCGACGCCCGGTTTTAAGGTTCGCATGGCCTTGTATCCCAAGAAGTTATTCCTGCAGGCAGCAGTCTCACTGGACACGACCTATTTTAGCTACATGCGTCGCTTTCCGAAATACGACCATCCGGAGGAAAGCTGGAAGCACGTTAATTTATGGATGGATATGGCTGCCATGCTCTTTACGAAACCGGTATCCGTATTCAATGAGCGTCTTGAGCTTAACTTCCTTCAAAGCATGCTTATGTGGATATTCAGCACTATTCCCGATACCAGTGTGAATGTATCGGCTTCCTACAGCCGCAAGCAACAGTTGTTTCACCGGTTTATGCACCTGATTCACGAACATGCCGCTACAGCCCATCAAGTTTCGTTTTATGCAGAACGGTTGTGCATTACTCCCCGATATTTGAATGAAATAACCATGACCTACTCGAACGGTAAAACCCCGAAAGCATTGATTGATGAACAACTGACCGTGGAGTTGAAGGTGCTGCTGAATAATCCGGCTTTGTCTATTGCCGAAATTGCCGCCCGCTGCAAATTTCCCGACTCTTCTTATCTGAGCCGTTTCTTTAAAAAGAATACCGGCATGTCGCCCAAATCCTACCGTTATAAATTTTCATTGATGTGATAAACATGCGGCACAGCCAAAACGAATCTTTGTCAAAATTGAGTCAAATGTTTATTTTAGCTTTGATGAGCTGACTTTTTACCGTTAGGCTACTTGCATTGTGCTAATTTGAAAATTACAGTATGATTAGTTGCTGGTTTTCCGGTAACTGAAAATAGCCCATCCCCAAACCACAAGCATATACACGATTAAAGCCAGAAAATGAAAAATCAAATCGGAGAATGAGCTTCCCTTAAGGTATAGCATACGCATGGCCTCAATGAAATACCGCAACGGATTGATACGGGTTATAGCCTGAGCCCATTCCGGCATACCTGCTATTGGAGTGAGCAGACCACTCATCAAAATGAAAATAACCAGAAAGAAAAACATAATCAAAGATGCCTGTTGGGTGGTTTCCGAGTAATTCGATACGATGAGTCCCAGACAGGAAACCACCAGAATAAACAATGTGGCAAACAGATAAATGAGTCCTAAATTCCCGACAGGTACCAGTCCGTAGATTTTCCAACCCAGAAACATGGAATAAGTGAGAATCAGTAAACCCACACACCAGTAAGGAATCAGTTTGGAGAAAATAAAGTCGAAACGGCCGACAGGAGTTACGTTGATTTGTTCGATTGTCCCTTTCTCCTTTTCGCTTACAATGTTGAGCGCCGGAAGAAAACCTACGGTCAGTATCAGCAACATGGCAATCAGTCCCGGAACCATAAACGCCTGATAGTCCAGCTCCGGATTGAATAAATAGCGCGGCGAAATGTGCAGTCGGGAGCCAGTACCCCCTGCCGGAAGCACACCGTTTTCTGCTTTCAGCTCATCCGCATAGTCGGCTACAATCTGGGCAAGGTAAGAACTGCCCAACCCGGCTTTTACACCATTCACGGCATTGGCCGAAATCATCACCTGCGTTTTTCCTCCGGTGATAAGCTCCCGCTCAAAATCCGGCTTAATCTCCAGAATAAAATCAGCATCTCCAGCCTCCATGTGGCCAATGGCCTCGTCGAATGTAGCAGGAATATGTGTCAGCGTGAAATACGTTGAGGCCGACAATTTCTGTATCAGGCGTGACGACAAAGTACTCCTGTCATTGTCAATAATGCTTATCTCCAGGTTCTTTACTTCCTGTGTTGCAGCTCTGGGAATCACATTGATCATACCCAGCGGAAGTATTACAAAGACAACCGGCAGAATCACATTGCGCATCATCTGCTTGAATTCCTTTTCAATTAAAAAACGTATAACCATAGTTACTCCAATCTTGTTTTAAACAACCTCCAAGAGACACCAAGAATCACAATGGCCATCAGCATCAGGATGAGTGCTTCCTTGAGGACGTATTTCATTTCGACACCTTGTATCAGCAGTTTGCGGGCCGCTTCGATATACCATCGGGCAGGTACAATGGCCGAAACCCTTTGCAGGGGTACCGGCATGCTTTCAATGGGGAATGCCATGCCCGACAGATAAACGGCCGGGACAATCAGCAGCAAAGAAAGCAGCATGGCGGCAAGCTGACTGTTTGCGATGGTCGATATCAGCAATCCTAAAAACAGGGCCACCAATATATAAAGCAGCGAAATGCTCACAAATCCAATCCAGCTTCCAGCCATGGGAATGTGCAGCAGCAGTGTTGCAAACAGCAGGATGGTAGTAAGATTGATGCAGGAAATGATGAAGTAGGGGACCAGCTTGGCCAATACAATGCAAAGGGGTGGAAGCGGAGATGCCAGCAAAACCTCGAGTGTTCCCATCTCTTTTTCTCTTACAATGGCAATGCTGGTCATCATGGCGCAAATCAGTAACAGAATCAGACCGATGACACCCGGAACAAAATTGTATTCGCTTTTGCCCTGCGGATTATAAAGCATTCGTGTAACTACATCTATCTGAAAATTAGGTGACAGATGACTCTTGGTAAACTTGGACTGTAAATATTTATTTAATAGTTGCTGAATGTATCCCGTGCGGATGGATGCCTGGTTAGGTTCGGTGCCGTCTATGAGAATTTGAATGTCGGCACCATCCGGGTGTTGCATGCGTGCAGCAAAATCCTTACAGAAAACAATTGCCATATCAATGTCGTTCTTCAGGAACAGCGCGTCAATCGCGTTTCTGTCATTCAAATCAGCCACAATGGTAAAGTACCGGTTTTTGGCAATATGCTCACTGATATCCAGCGTTATCTCATTTTTCGATTCATCCAACAGGGCCACACGGGAATTCTTTACTTCCGTAGTAATGGCAAAACCAAACAGGGTAATCAGGACCACAGGCATGACCAGCAGGATGAGCATGGAACGCCTGTCCCGGAAAATATGGTAAAACTCTTTTTGTACAAACGATAGAAACTGTTTCATCCGATAGCCTCCTTTCAGTCGCTGCTGCGTTTCGCTTTTCGGGCAAGCGCCAGAAAAACGTCATACATTGTAGATACATTAAAGTTCCGTTTTAAATTTTCGGGCGTATCCAGTGCTTCTATCTTGCCGTCCACCATGATGCTGACACGGTCGCAATACTCGGCCTCGTCCATGTAATGTGTCGTTACAAAGACCGTGATGCCGCGGTCGGCTGCCCGATAAATAAGTTCCCAAAACTGCCGCCGTGTTATAGGGTCTACACCGCCGGTCGGTTCATCAAGAAAAACAATCTTGGGTTCGTGAAAAATGCTGAGCGAAAAAGCCAGCTTCTGTTTCCAGCCCAAAGGCAAGGCTCCCACACGCGTGTTCCGTTCCGATAAAAGACCCAACTCGGAAAGCAGTGAGTCACTTTTCTGGCGAATGGCCTTGACCGACATACCATAAATACCGCCAAAAAGCCGCAGGTTCTCGTATACCGTGAGGTCATCATACAGAGAAAACTTCTGACTCATGTAGCCGATACACTTTTTCACCTCTTCGGCCTGCCGGTACACATCAAATCCGGCAACGGTAGCCTGTCCTTCCGTCGGGCGGCTCAATCCGCAAAGCATACGCATGGCAGTAGTCTTGCCGGCACCATTGGCCCCCAGGAAACCGAATATCTCACCTTCTTTAACCCGAAAGCTGATGCGATCGGTAGCCGTGAATGTACCGAATTTCTTGGTCAGTCCGTCAGCTATGATTACATAATTATCTTTCATCAGTCTTGTGCATTAATGACATGAAACAATCTTCTATTGTTGCACTGGCCGGACATACGGCGATGCGGTTATGTCCGCGCGTATGCAGGTAGTCCTTCAAATTCTCCGGTGAAGCCCCGTCAGTTACCGTCACATGATAAGTTTCGCCAAAAGAGAAAGCCGTCTTCACCTCAGGGTAACTGCGCAAGTCTTCTAGCAGCCGGTGCATGTTGTCACTTTTTACGGTCCATAACCT
>ENA-UEQH01000082-UEQH01000082.1-human-gut-metagenome-genome-assembly--contig:-NODE-82-length-52825-cov-43.653143_pt1 | contig 52825 bp, 38 predicted proteins | sample MGYA00242945_ERZ507943 | MGnify/ENA primary metagenome ERZ507943 (study PRJEB26167, sample SAMN06115418) | human gut metagenome | host: Homo sapiens | place: China:Hubei | collected 2015-03-06 | study... | reverse complement strand
TCCTTATAACATTTCACTACGGTATATACGTATTCAGGACCGCGGGCACGGCCTTCTATCTTGAAGACGCGCACACCAGCTTCAATCATCTCATCCATGAAATGAATGGTCTTCAGGTCCTTAGGCGACATGATATACTGGTTGTCTACTTCCAGCTCGATATCACTTTCCTTATCCTTTACGATATACGAACGACGGCATACCTGCATGCAGGCTCCCCGGTTGGCAGAAGCATTCAGCTCATTCAAACTGAGATAGCATTTACCTGATACCGCCATGCAAAGCGCACCGTGACAGAACATCTCGATACGTACCGGCTCTCCCATAGGTCCCTTGATACCCTGTTCATGGATTGCATCATATATCTTGCGCACTTGCTTGAGGTTCAGTTCACGCGCCAGCACTACAACATCGGCAAACTGAGCATAAAACTTCAAAGCTTCTGCATTGCTGATATTCAACTGTGTAGAAAGATGTACCTCCTGTCCAATCTGATTACAATAAGACATCACAGCTACGTCAGCAGCAATTACAGCACTGATACCTGCTTCCTTGGCTGCATCGACAATCTTACGCATCAATTCTACATCCTCATCGTAGATAATGGTATTTACTGTCAGATAGCTTTTTACTCCATGCTCATCACACACACGAGCTATTTCACGCAGGTCATCAATCGTAAACGTGCTGGCCGAACGGGCACGCATGTTCAGACTTTCTATTCCAAAATAAATGGAATCGGCCCCTGCATGAATAGCGGCAGCCAACGACTCGCGTGAGCCGACAGGTGCCATGATTTCAAAATCTTTTATCGAATAGTTCATTTTTTACGAATTGATTTGGCTACAAAGGTAGTTATTTTCCAGTAAAACAGAAAGTAAAAAGGCAGGAATGCCTCATCATGAAACATTCCTGCCTAGCCACAAGCTTATCTGTCAAAGTCGGCCGTTTGCGCTTTTATTGAAGAATCTCACCTTTTTCCGAGAAGAATACTTCAGATTGCACACCTTCCTGGTCGGCTACAGTCACCTTATATGTATTTGTTCCATCTTCATTTGCTTGGACTGCTGCACTTACAACGGTAAAATCTGAATAATCTTTTGCCAAGACAGCTTGTACATCCTGTGGCAAGTCTTTTACTTCAATAGGAGTATATTCGTTGACAGCTGTTACTGTTGTCATGACACTGTTTTCTGTTGTCTCTGCTGCGAAAGAAACTGTTGTTCCTACTCCCATAACTAATGCTGCTACTACAAATAACTTTTTCATAATCATAAATGTTTAGAGTTAAACTTCTGTTCTTGCCTAATTACGTGCAAACGCAATGCCAAACTATACCAAAAAGAATATTCATCTGATTATCAACAGAATATACAAAACAACAAAAAAATTAAGGAGTCAAAATGTGGAATGTATCTACAAAACAGCGGAAAACAGACTGCAAAAGACACAAAAAATCCACAAAACAAATCTTAATAGCTCTATGTGCAATACGTGAAAAACCAAATGCATGAAAGTCAGAAGAAAATCACTACCTTTGTAGCATAAAACAAAGCTCATGAAAATAAGAAATATAGACTTAGGAAACAGACCTGTACTGTTGGCCCCCATGGAGGACGTAACCGATCCGGCATTCCGACTGATGTGTAAACAATTTGGAGCAGACATGGTATATACAGAATTCGTATCGGCAGATGCATTGATACGTTCGGTAGGCAAAACCATGCTGAAACTGAATATCAGCGACCAGGAACGACCGGTAGCTATCCAGATTTATGGTAAAGACACAGAAACCATGGTAGAAGCAGCACGTATTGTAGAACAAGCTAAGCCAGACATATTGGACCTTAACTTCGGCTGTCCGGTAAAGCGGGTAGCAGGAAAAGGCGCCGGCTCGGGAATGCTTCAAAATGTACCTAAAATGCTGGAAATAACCCGGGCTGTAGTAAATGCCGTATCAATACCAGTTACTGTAAAAACCCGTTTGGGATGGGATGCTGAACATAAAATCATTGTGGAACTTGCCGAACAATTGCAAGACTGCGGTATTGAAGCATTGACTATACACGGACGGACACGTGCACAAATGTATACAGGAGAAGCAGACTGGACACTGATTGGGGAAGTAAAGAATAATCCCCGTATGCGTATTCCTATTATTGGAAACGGAGACATTACAACCCCACAAAGAGCCTTGGAATGCTTCGAAAAATACGGTGTAGATGCGATTATGGTAGGCCGTGCCAGCTTTGGTCGCCCCTGGATTTTCAAAGAAATAAAACATTTCCTGCAAACAGGAGAAGAGCTCCCTCCTTTAAGCTTCAAGTGGAGAATGGATGTATTAAGACAGGAAGTGCTGGACAGTGTGAACTTGCTGGATGAACGCCGAGGAATTCTGCATGTACGCCGTCATCTGGCTGCATCGCCTTTATTCAAAGGTATTCCCAATTTTAAGGAAACACGTATTGCCATGTTACGTGCAGAAAAGCTGGACGACCTGAATGCCATTCTTGACCATATAGAAGCAACTTTTGGAAACCTATAAAACAAATATCATATGATAGACCCGGTATATAAAGCAGCCGACAATCGGTATGACTGCGGAATGACTTATCGCCGTTGTGGCAGAAGTGGAATACTACTTCCTGCTATATCCTTAGGGCTATGGCATAACTTCGGTGATGTTGATACATTTGCATCCAGCAAGAAGAAACTGCATTTTGCGTTTGACAATGGAATCACCCATTTTGATTTGGCCAACAATTACGGTCCTTCATACGGTAGTGCAGAAGAAACCTTCGGACAGGTTATGAAAACATCATTCGCCCCTTACCGTGACGAATTATTTATCTCTACAAAAGCCGGACACGATATGTGGCCTGGTCCGTATGGAAACTGGGGCTCAAGAAAATATTTAATGGCCAGCCTCAACCAAAGTCTGAAAAGGATGAATCTGGACTACGTAGACATTTTCTATTCACACCGGTATGACCCAGAGACACCGCTTGAAGAAACTCTTCAGGCATTGGTAGACATAGTTCGTCAGGGAAAGGCACTTTATGTAGGTATTTCTAAATATCCAAAAGAGGCAGCCCAAACTGCATATTCCTATTTAAGAGAACACGATGTTCCTTGTCTGCTTTATCAAGGCTGCTACAATTTGCTAAATCAAAAACCAGAAAAAGAAGGTATCTTCCAGCAAGCAGCTGAAAACGGCAGTGGATTTATAGCCTTTTCACCCTTGGCACAAGGTTTACTAAGCAACCGCTATCTGAACGGTATCCCCAGCGACTCGCGTATAGCACGAGGAGGATTCTTAAAAAAAGAAGAACTGACAGCACAGGTATTACAACAGATTCAGCAACTTAACCAAATCGCACTGCAACGGGGACAAACATTAGCCGAAATGGCACTGGCCTGGCTGCTTTCTCACAAGCAGGTAACATCTGTTATTGTTGGGGCTAGCTCGACCGATCAGCTTAAAGATAGCTTAAAGGCACAGCAAAACATTTCATTTACAGAAGAAGAGTTGGCTGCTATCCGTAATATTCTATCCGCATAAAAACAGCAAAACCGTTTCACAAGCATTTTCAACTTATGAAACGGTTTTACTTTTATTAATATCAGATCAGTCAATTAAACGAGGACGTCCTTCACAGTGAATGCTGCCTCCTGAAGAACGATGCATGGAGATCGTTTCGCTGGCATAGCACGAAACAGAACCACCCGAAGAAGCACGCGCCACTACATTCAATGCATGCAAGCCTTCTGCATTGATTTGTGCTCCTGAACTTGCCTGATAAGATGCATCCTTCGCATTTCCCTTTTCAAACTTTACACCACCTGCTGAACTTACATCAGCCGAAACTTTACCCTTACAGTTCGCTTCACCTACAACTACATCACCCGAAGAACTGGCTGCACAAGATACATTCCCAGCACATACCATATTCCCAACTTCAATATCACCTGAAGAACTGGCTGCTGCACTAAAATCCGAACAAGTAATTGATGTGATCTCTATATCACCGCTACTACTGGCTCCAACTTCAGCCCCAGCGCAAGCTATTCCTTTCAATTTTACATCACCGCTACTGCTAGCCTTGAGTGAAAGACTGCCACACGTTAAATTCTCGTTAGCTACTACATCACCACTGCTGCTGGCCTTAAGTGAAACGCCTTTTTTTGTTGACAATCCTTTCGCCAAATAAATATCAGCTGAACTGGAAGCTGAAAAACTTGTTACTTCAGGAGCAAAAACACGTATCTGCGTATTATGCTTACCAGTAATCCGGCAACCTGGCTTCAAAGAAACACGAAGTAAGTCTCCATTTTTCTGAACTACAATATAGGGCATCAAGTTATCAGGTGCATAAACCTCAACAAAGGCATCACCCGACTGCTGTGTATATACCACATCCAGTCCTGAATGTGCTTCTACCGTAACAATATTACCCGTTTTCTTTCGCTCTGTCAGATACTTATTACTCGGCTTAATAGTCACTGTATTCTCCGCGCCACTTACCCATTCCTTCAAACTTGTCAGCCATCCTTCCGGAGTTTCTGCTTTAACTGTACCAGTCATTAAAACTGCGGCCAGTACAAAAATCCCAAACTGTTTTTTCATATTTCAATATGTTTAATGTTGTTCTTTGTACATTAGACGAACGAAGTTCCGGAAAAGTTGCAAAGTTTCACAAAAAAATTATTCGGCCCATTCTCTTTCCATAACCTGCCGGAAAACAGGAGAAATAAACCAACGTTTATACATCCAGGTAGACAGACTATATACAAAAAAGGCTGAAACAAATCCTACTATAGCATCAATCAGATAATGCGCCTGAATATATACGGTAGCACAGCACAGCAAGATATAAAATGGAGCCAGCACATAAGCCAGTTTTTTATTAACACGCCATGCCATAATCATAACTATCGTGGAAATTCCTACATGCGAACTCGGAAAAGCAGCCGTAGGACGCTCACCCACTTCCTGAGAAGCCTCTACCAGCTGATAAAAGAAGCCATGCTCAAATCCTGGTCCTGGAATAAGATAATCATTGTGATTAAAATAATCACCTATAGCAGGAAAGTGCTGCGCCATTACATTATCCATGCCGATAGCCGGAAAGTAAAACTGTGGCCCTGCAACAGGAACAAATACATAAATAAAATAGTAAATGAAAAAAGAGGTAACCAATACACAGGATACTTTCTCGAACCACTCGAACCGGAACAGAAAATAATAGACTGTAACAACCAAAATCATCGGATAATAACAAAAATATCCCATATTAAACGGCTCGCTGAACCACATAGAAGGACAATATTTGCTGAATTCCACTGCAGGCTGCGAATGAAACAACCACTGTTCCGCAGTAGCAAACCAATGGTCTAAATTCGGGAAAAGCCGGTTAAACTCGAATGTATCCGGATACCAGTAAGCCAGCAAAGACATCTGCACTGCCATCCTAATAAAAGCGGTAAGCCGACACGGAAAAGCCTGATACATGAAAATCAAAGCAAACGTAAGCGCTACAATACCCAACCGCTCCAGCAACATCATTCCCGGATGATCCATCCGAGGAAATAAGACCAATATCAATATAGTGGTCAGAGCATTGTAAATCAAGCTGACCGTTTCGACAGCAAACAAACCTTTGCCGCTATCCACTCTTTCAAATAACTTTAAATCCATCCTTCCTTTTTATACCATGCAATCGTTTCCTTTACTCCCCTTTCCAAAGGATAATCTGCACGATAACCCAGCTCTTGCTGTAAAGGGGTTATATCGCAGCGCCAATTGCGTTGTTTCATTATGTTATATTTATCTCTATTTAAGGTACTAGTCTTGCCCATAAGTGCCGCCAACCATCCTGCTGTGTATGAAATAGCTTTCAACAAACCCAGCGGACATTTTAAACGGACAATCCATGGGTTACCCAATTCGTTCTTTATCAAATCCGAAAAGGCAGTACTGGCATATACTGCTCCATCAGTCACAAAATAACTTCTTCCGACAGCCTTCTTTTCAATACCCAGATAAACAGCCTTCACCAAATCCTTTACATATACAAACGTAAGGTCCTGGCGTTTCCATCCTGCCATAAAATCTACATGACGGGCTATCGACTGAGCCATCAAAAAATAATCACGTTCGCGGGGACCGTAAACTCCTGTAGGACGGAATATTACAAACGGGAAATCAGATAAAGTATGCAAGTATTGCTCAGCCAGCAACTTACTCTTACCATATGCTGTATTAGGCTGAGGAGTATCGTATTCTGAAATTTCAGAATAATCAGTTTCCCGCACTGGTCCAAACACACTTAAAGAACTAAGATATACAAAAATCCGGGGAACCATCTGTAATTTCTGCAACACCTCGATAAAATGCCGTGTTGCCCAATAATTCCCTATTTCAAAATCAGCCTCATCCCGGCATTTGGTAACTCCCGCACAATGAATGATATAATCCCATCCACCATGTTCTCTTTTATGCTCCAGCAATTGTGCCTCCAAATGTTCCGAATCAGTAAAATCAAGAATTGCAGGAGTAATCCGTTCGTCCTGCAAATAGCGTCGGCTACTACTTTTTCTTATACCGGCCCACACTTGCATGTCACGCTGCAAGCCCCCTTCTACCAAAAAGCTGCCAATGAAACCGCTGGCACCGGTAACCAAGATTTTTTCCGCCATCAATAAATCTATTTATTCGGTTCTACATGAATATTTATTATAGTGTTTTCGCCATACATCGCCCGTAATTTCTTTTCAATCAATACAGTTACGGCATGCGCATCGTGTAAGCTTAAATTTCCGTCCATACGCACATGCATTTCCAAAGCGTAATAGCTTCCGATTCGCCGAGTACGCAAATGATGAAGCTCGGAAACTTCTGGGAAAGAAAGGACCTGTTCGCTTATAGCCTGCTCCACCTCATCTGGCAAAGATTTCTCCAACAGTTCATCTATACAGGGCTTAACCATATACAAAGCAACTTTCAAGATAAACAAACTGACAATGACTGCCGCAAGCGGATCAAGCACTCTCCACTGTTCTCCCAACAAAATTGCTCCTCCAATACCGATTCCGGTTCCGATAGAAGACAAGGCATCACTCCGATGATGCCAAGCATTGGCTATAACAGCCGGACTGTCCAGCTTACGGCCCACACGGTTGGTATACCTGAACAGAATTTCCTTGGAAACAATCGAAAGCAATGCAGCAATCAATGCAATCCATCCCGGAGAACTAAGTGCCCCTCCGTTCAAATAAATCCGGATAGCATCTATCCCGTTTTTCAGGATTCCACCGCCTACAGCCAATAAAGCAACCCCTACCAGAAGTGTAGCCAGTGTTTCATACTTACCATGTCCATAATCATGTCCTTTGTCCTGAGGTTTGCTGGACAAGCGAACAAACACAATGACAATCAAATCAGTAATCAAATCGGATAAAGAATGTACAGCATCAGCTATCATTGCAGCACTCTGGCCCAAAAAGCCTGCTATAAACTTCAAAATAACCAATGCTATATTTACCAGACTACCATAGATTGTCACTTGATAGATTTTTCGTTCCCTGCTTTTGTTATTCTCACTCTCTGCCATAATTGCATCATCTAAAAAACAATAAACGACTTTTATATAAAAACCTGACAAAGATAATAGATTCCATCTTTTTTATTTCATATTAAAAGAAGTTTAAATAAAAAGAAACCGATAATTCCATTAATTTTACTTTCTTTGTATATCACATTAAAAAGAAAGGAACTAATTATGGCAAAAAAGAGAGAAAAAAAAGGTGGTAAACGCATGAAAAAGAGCGAAATGGTAGAATACCTCACCAACTTCTTACATGCCAGACCTACCGAATCCTTCAGTATGAAACAGTTGTTTCATGCTTTGAACCTGACAACCCATCCCTTGAAAATGCTGTGTACAGACATTGTCAACGACATGGTGGAAGAAGGTATCCTGATGCTGACTGAAAAAGGACAATATAGATTAAACGACCACGGACAATTCTTAACCGGAACATTCCAGCGAAAAAGCAACGGAAAGAATTCATTCTTGCCTGATGATGGTGGCGAGCCGATTGCCATTGCCGAACGAAATTCGGCTCATGCAATGAACAACGACAAGGTCAAAATAGCCTTATTTGCCAAACGTAAGCATCGCAATCCGGAAGGAGAAGTCATAGAAATTCTGGAAAGAGCAAACGATACATTTGTAGGAAACCTGAAAGTCAACAAGAACTATGCTTTCCTGCTGACAGAATCCCGTACGCTGGCCAATGATATCTTTATTCCCAAGGATATGCTGAAAGGAGGTAAAGACGGAGATAAGGCAGTGGTTAAAATCATAGAATGGCCCTCGGATGCCAAAAATCCGATTGGCCAGGTCATTGACGTACTCGGAAAAGCCGGAGAAAATACAACCGAGATGCATGCCATATTGGCTGAGTTCGGCTTACCTTATACCTATCCGAAACAGGTAGAAGCTGCTGCTGAAAAACTATCAGCCGAAATTACCCCCGAAGATTATGCTGAACGTGAAGACTTCCGCGATGTTGTAACATTCACCATCGACCCCAAAGATGCCAAAGACTTCGACGATGCTCTTTCACTGCGCGAACTGAAACCTGGATTATGGGAAGTAGGTGTTCACATTGCAGATGTGTCGCATTATGTTCAGGAAGGCAGCATCATCGATAAAGAAGCAGAAAAACGTGCTACTTCTGTTTACCTGGTAGACAGAACCATCCCGATGTTACCCGAACGTCTCTGTAATTTTATATGTTCCCTGCGCCCGGATGAAGAAAAGCTCGCTTATTCGGTCATCTTTACAATGAACGAAAAAGCAGAAGTAAAAGACTATCGTATACGGCATACGGTTATTAAATCGAACCGACGCTTTACTTACGAAGAAGCACAACAGATTATTGAAACAGGTGAAGGTGAGTATAAAGACGAAATTCTGACGCTGAACAAGCTGGCCCAGATACTTCGGGAAAAACGTCTGAGTGCAGGTGCCATCAACTTTGACCGTTGTGAAGTCAAATTTGAGATTGACGAAACCGGCAAGCCACTGAGTGTATACTTCAAAGTTTCGAAAGAGGCCAACAAGCTGATTGAAGAGTTCATGCTTCTGGCAAACAGAACTGTAGCCGAGCACATTGGTAAAGTGCCAAAGAATAAAAAGCCAAAAGTATTCCCTTACCGAATTCATGACTTGCCAGACCCCGACAAACTGGATAACTTAAGCCAGTTCATCGCACGCTTCGGATACAAAATCCGTACAGGAGGCAGCAAGATGGAAGTATCGAAGTCTATCAACAAATTGTTGAAAGATATAGAGGGTAAGAAAGAACAGAATCTGGTAGAAACTGTTTCGCTACGTGCCATGCAGAAAGCACGCTACTCTATCTATAACATCGGACACTACGGATTGGCATTCGATTATTATACTCATTTTACATCGCCCATCCGCCGGTATCCGGACTTAATGGTACACCGCCTGCTGACACGCTACCTGAACGGAGGACGCACTGCTCAAGCAGACAAATACGAAAATGAATGTGAGCATAGCTCGGCCATGGAACAAGTTGCAGCCAGCGCAGAACGTGCTTCTATAAAATACAAACAAGTTGAGTTCATGAAAGATCACTTGGGCGAAGTTTTCGAAGGAGTGATTTCTGGAGTAACCGAATGGGGATTGTACGTAGAAATTAATGAGAACAAGTGCGAAGGTATGGTATCAATGCGAGATTTAGGCAACGACTATTACGACTTCGACGAAAAGAACTACTGCCTGATAGGACGCCGTCATCACCAGAAGTTCAGCTTGGGAGATCCTGTTCAGATAAAGGTAGCTCGCGCTAACCTGGAAAAGAAACAACTGGATTTCATTTTAGTATAAGCACTACGCATAAACAAGCGATAAAAAAGACAGAAGAAACACCCACATGTCCGGAAGTTTCTTCTGTCTTTCTTTATTCCTACTTCACTCTACGATTCAGCTGATTATTCGCTTTTTCAGGTCGGGATTTTCCAACCCGCTTGCCACTACTTTTCTTTTTTCCTGCCTGTTTTGCCTTGTAGGCAAAAGGATTTTTCTTATTCACAACCATAGCATTTTCTTGATTATTATTTGCAAAGTTACACTTTTCAACGATTTAAATAACAATAAGTTGCCTGCATTGACAAAAAAATGTACATTTGCCTGAACCCCAAAATCAATATATCATGGCAACAACCGACTTTACACCCATATTGACACGGACAGTAGACGAGTTATCGGATACCAATTCTTACAAAGGCCTGCTGCACCAACACAAGGAAAACGATCCTATACCTTCAGGCAAAGAATTGGCCACCATTGTAGACTTGGCACGCTCTATTCTTTTCCCGGGTTACTTTGGGAACTCCAATATCAACAGCCGTACTATTCACTATCATATCGGAGTAAATATTGAACAACTCTTTGAACTGCTCATCAACCAAATACAAGCCGGACTCTGCTTCGGTGTAGAAAACAGCGGCATAGAAAATGGTAATGAACCTAACCGGGCTACTGCAGCCCAACTGGCAGCTCAGTTTATCGAACGTCTGCCGGAACTCCGTCGCACGCTAGCCACCGACGTAGAAGCAGCCTATTACGGTGACCCGGCAGCTACCTGTTTTGGAGAGATAATCTGTTGCTACCCCATCATCCGGGCCATTACCAACTATCGGATAGCCCACGAATTATATAAACTGAATGTACCGCTCATACCAAGAATGATAACCGAAATGGCTCATTCGGAAACCGGAATAGACATTCATCCGGGGGCACAAATCGGCTCTCATTTTACCATAGACCATGGTACTGGTGTCGTGATTGGAGCAACCTGCATCATCGGAAACAATGTGAAACTCTATCAGGGAGTAACCCTGGGTGCCAAAAGTTTTCCTCTGGATGAAAACGGTAATCCCATCAAAGGAATTCCACGTCATCCTATCCTGGAAGACGATGTTATTGTTTACTCCAATGCTACCATTCTAGGGCGCATAACCATCGGAAAAGGAGCTACCATAGGAGGCAATATCTGGATTACAGAAAATGTACCTGCAGGCGCCCGTATTGTCCAGCAAAGAAACAAATAATTACTATCCGGAAACAGCATTGTACATCATATAAAAACGTATTAATCTGATATACAGCATAATAACTATAAAATGTGTACATCTGTTTTTGTTCTATTTTTCCATTTCTGTTCTTATCTTTGCATTGTAAACAAAACACAGAGCCTACCTCTCTGTTTCTGTTTTCATACAGCCTAAATCATATATATTTTTTAACGGAAAAAAGAAGTCGCTTTGCAATATACTGCAGGCGACTTTTTTTATCTCATTTAGTCTATAAAATCGAACCGTTCGTCTATTTTAGTAGTAAATGTCCATCAGTCCATATAAATTCACGCTGAAAATCATAACCAAAAAACCAAAAGACTATGGACTTAAACTTAACTACAATCCCCTACGTATTGGGAAAAATGGAAACCTATGGCTATCGGTACAAAGAACTGCTTACCATTCAAGAAGTAGAAAATTCTCACTCACTGAAGTATCCCAAAGTACAAAAGGTTGAAAAGATTATCTTATGCGCATTAAAGCAAGGAAATATTTCACTGGAAGTGAACAACCTGACCGTTACATTGGAATCCAATGCCATCATCGACTTGCTTCCCATTGACAACATTACCAATCTTACATTTTCTGACGACTGCCGGGGAATTTTTATACTCCTCTCCAAAGAGTATATCAATTCCCTACTGACAAACAGCGCTTTACCGTATGACATTATCAGTAACCGTATGAATCATTTAACCGTACAATTAAGCTCGCATGAAATAAACCATTTCTATGCCAGCCTGTCTTATATAAAACAGCTCACACAAACCCGGCAAGAAGATAATACCTTTCAACAAGAAATCATTTCATCCAGATTACGAATATTATTTTTGGAATTTATCGAAATATTTCACCAGCACAGAAAAACAGAGTCCTATAATCATCCACCTGTAAAGTCCAGAAAAAGCCTCATGACCAATCGTTTTATACAATTGGTACAAAGCAACTGCTCTGCGCAACGCCAGGTAAGCTGGTATGCCTCGAAACTGTGCATAAATCCTACTTATTTAAGTCGCTTGCTTATTATTCATACAGGGAAAAATGCCAGCTACTGGCTGAAATATTATTTGTTGCAAAATGCCACAAGATACCTGCAAAACAGCGACCTGACCATTCAGGAGATATCCGATAAGCTTGGTTTCTCTAATGTATCGTCTTTTTGCCGTTTCTTCAAACAAAGCATGAATATAAGTCCAAAGGCATTCAGGAACAAATAAAAATATCCGCCCTACTCTCACGAGCAAGACGGATAATAGTCAAAGAAAATTGTATTAAGAATATATTTCTTCAACTTAAAAAACAAATTATGTTAAAACTGAGTTCATTGTAACGAAGGTCCTTCTCCCCATTGAGGCGCATTCTTATCTTGCCAAACGCGCTCACTATTTAAGATTCCATTTCCCGGAACGGTAGAAAAACCCTGATATTCATAAGCAGACATTGTATTATCATACATCAAGTCAGTTGGCGACGGTTCTGTAACCGCTGTACGTCGAGGATAGTATGTAACAGGAACCTGATTAGCGGCATAATCCTCACGAGCTATCAACGAAGAACCAAATTTAGGACAACCCGAGCGACGTCCGGTAACAAACAAGTCGATAGGTTGCAATGTAAAATGAATTATCTGCTGCAAATACACTTTTTCCAAATCATCCAATGTATTTCCGCTCAATTGATAAGCAGCATGTTGCATCAGCTGGTCAATCTCTCCTTCGCACAAGTCAATTGTTTTTTCATGAGGATCATAGCCATAATTAGTTCCATAATAAGGAATTTTATTCAATGAAGCCAGACGGTCATACTCTTCGACAGAAGCTCTCACTGCCTTATCAAAATAATAGGAAGCACTTTGCAAGCCCGAAGCACCATACAACGCAAATTCTGCCAGATAGAGGTTTACTTCAGCTGTTGTCAGATACATACCATACCAGGGGACATCTTCTGTATCCTCAATAACCGAACTATTAGGCGTAACGGGTAAAGTGAAATCCTTTCTTCCCCGAATCATTTCTTCCTGGAACATAGAATAGGGTCTATATGTATAGTTTGCATCATAACGGCACTGGTTGGTATAGTCAAACCAATCTCCATATTGAGCGGTATTAGCATTAGCATTAAATGCCAGAGGAAGACCATAATAACGGACCCAAGGTTCTCCCAGTCCTTTCCAAGCCTTAAACTGCTCTTTTCCGTTTACCGTTTCCAGCTCTACATTATCCATAATGTAGTCAGGAATATCCGACTTACGTCCTGCTTCCAGGAATAAATCTATGACTTTAGAGTTCCATTCATTCTTGGTATAAATAAACCGGACACGAGGATCCTGGTTATTTACCATAAAATCAGCAAAACTCTTTGAAGGAGCAATAGAAGTCAGCACATCATTATTCCAATGATATACATAGTCGTTGCTTGAAGAGTGCTGGTCGCCTTTATGAAATAAAAAGTCTTCACTTTCACCGTCCATAATACCACATGGATTTGCAACAACAGCCGTTGCAATTTCTTTAGCCCTGTCCATATCCTGAGAAATCAGACGAGCCGCAATTTTCAACTTTAAAGAATTTGCCAATTTTGCCCATTTGCTCCAGTCTCCATTATAAATCTGGTCCTGAGTGCTTATTTCAATCTGGTTTTCATTGGTTGTAAATGCCGTAACGCAAGAATCCAACTGATTCAGCCATAAATCATACAAATCCGAAACATGGTCATACTTAGGTGTCAAAGTACCTCCATATCGAGCTTGGGCAGCTTCCGTATAAGGAATGTCACCACAAAAATCAGTATCCATGATACCCAGATAAATAGCAAGAACCTGAATGGCAGAACTGACATTCGCATATTGTGCGCTTTCTTCTTCAGTCATCAGACTTCTTTCATAATCGACCGCATAATAATAGTTCAATACATTTGTCGATTTAAAGCCCTGCTGTTCCGAACCATCTACAACAGATTCCGTCACACTCCCTGTAGGAACACCAAACTGCACATCATTATAAAAATCAACAGCATTGTAAAACCAATATGTATAGTCCGAAGGCTCGAATGCCAGTACAGCCTGAGACATCAAATACGTCGGGTCTCCTTCTGTAACCGCATCCTTGTCGGTATTCATCTCCGCAAAGTCATCACGGCAACCTGTTAGTAAGACAAACAGCAAAAGCAAGCTGCTTCCTATTGATATTTTAGAAAAATTCTTCATACAATTTTAGTTTTTATGATTCATTATTAAAATCCCGCATTAATCGTAAATGTAAAGCTGGAAGTTACTCCTTCGAATGAACGGATACGGAACTCAGAAGCACTGGTACCACGAACAGATTCCGGATTTTCCCCATTCGGCATCGAGTTCAGCAAATAGCCCAGGTTATGTCCTGCCAAAGTCAGCGTCAGATTATTGGCCTTTATCTTACTGCAAATTGAAGAAGGCATCCGGTACGACAAAGAAACATCTCTCAATGCAATATAATTCAGTTTGGTAAACCAGGCATCGTTGACAACGCCACGGTCGTTCGATGCATTTACCCACTGATTGTTACGATAATGCCACATGGAAGCATGCGTAGGTTCAATAACTCCCTTGTTCATCAATTCCTGATAGGTCTCACCATTCGAAGAAACAGAACCGGCTCCTACAGTGTATACACCACCATCGGCCAGCTGGATATTCGTACCTGCAGCAATGATACCCTCAGGAATAACACCATCCGAATAAGTCAGACCGTCCCAGGCAGAAACCCAGGTAGTACCTCCATATTCAGGACTAGAGTATTGTAATGAAGCTTTTGTATAACCGTATGCTGTTCCATAGTGAGAACCATAAGAAGCAACATATCCACCGAAACGAGCATCCAATGCCACATTCAGCGACCAGTTCTTATAACGCAGGGTTGTAGAAAGCGAACCCAAGAAATCAGGCTGTATAGAACCGATTTCTGTTATTTCACCAGAACGGGTATAGTAAGCATTTCGGGTACTGTTATCGTACGACAAATAAGGCAAGCCAGACTCTTCATCAATACGCATATACGAGTCGGTAATCAATGTTCCGTATTCACCGCCTACTTTTGCAACAGAAGCGATACGATAGTTACCGTAACTTGGTTCTCCGGAAAGAATAATATAATCGGCTACATTTTCATGCAGCGAAATAATCTTCGAATTATTCTTCGTATACGTAAAATTCAAATCCCACTGCCAGTCTTTTGTCTGTATAGGAGTAGTATTCAAGGCCAGTTCCACACCTTTATTCTGAATATTTCCTGCATTAACCAGCTGATAGCTGATACCCGATACTGATGGAACAGAAATACTCATAATCTGATTCTTCGTATTTTCCTTATAATACGTAAAATCCAAACCAATCCGGTTATCCAGGAATCTCCAGTCCAAACCAATTTCCCAAGAATTTTTACGCTCCGGCTTCAAATTTGTGTCATACGTACTTGAAGGCAAAGCCAGATTATATATCTTCTTACCGTCGGACGTAGTTGTACTCAGCGTATAGTTACTATTAATGATATAAGAATCGGTATCATTACCTACCTGAGCCCAAGAACCACGAATCTTGGCAAACGATATCCATGAAGGTAAAACATCACGGAAGGTATTCGTAATCAACCAGGAGCCTGATACAGAAGGATAAAAATAAGAATAGTTTCCATGTCCGTCTGAATAAACCAGTGATGACGACCAGTCGTTTCGGCCTGTAATATCCAGGAAAAGCATATCCTTATAGCTAGCTCCCACTTGTCCTACTACAGACAACATTGTTTTCTCTGCATCAATCACGCCACTGTACGTAGGCTGGTCTTTGGAGTTTTCAATAAAATATTGATTTGGAACAACCAATCCACCATTTGTGTGCATAGATTCCTCCTGTACGAAATTATGATAATACTCTCCCCGTAAAAATCCATGCACCTCGAAATCACCAAAATTCTTATTTACATTAAAATTGGCATTCAGGTTGGTTTGTTCTTTGTGGGTCTGTCCCATTCCGTAATAACCACCCTCGTTGGCATATCCGTCACCGGGCTGTTTATTTTCATAACGGGTATAGTAATAATTGTAATTTCCTTCTGCCGAGAATTTCAGCCAGTCCAGCAAATCAATATTCAACTTCAACGACGGACGGACAGATGTCTCCTTCTGAGTATAATCATTTTCATAAATACTCCACCAAAGACTTGTTCCAGGCATATTTCCATAAGCATCTCCATAACTGGTACTAGCCAATCCACCATGCGAGCCCTTATACATATGCTGGCCTTCCTTCGCGTTATAAGAACGAGAGAATGTACCATTGATAAAATATTCACCGATATTCTTCTGTGCATTTCTTGGTGAAGAATTGGCAAAATACATACCAGCCTCCAGTTCTACCTTATCAGTAAGTTTATGCGAAGCTTTTCCCATGAACGAGATACGGTCGAATGTATTATTTGGAATCGTACCTTCTGCGTACTTGTATGACAGAGATGTGTAGAATGTTGTTCTGTCATTTCCACCGCTGATAGCTACGTTGGTATTCGAGTTGAATCCGGTTTGATACGCATCCTTAAAGTTATTTTTCTGTGCCGAGTATGAACGGATAGAACCATCGTAATATTCGATATTAGAGCCATCAAACTTTGGTCCGAACCCTATACCATAACTTCCAATCAAAGTATGCTGACCCTCTGCATTAGTGAAGAACTGACGATAGTTGTCGAAGGTATAATAGTTGCCGTTTTCGTCTTTATTACCATAATCGACAAAACCTGCCAGATAACCTTCGCCATAAACATTCTGCAAGTCAGGCTGCGAAGTAACCATCGTTACCCCAAAGCTCTGAGAGAAGTTGATGCCTAAACCTTTTTTGCCTTTACCGGATTTCGTTGTAATGACCACAGCACCGTTCAAACCTCTTGAACCATACAGCGCTGTAGCAGCAGCACCTTTCAATACAGATACCGTTTCAAAATCATCCGGGTTCAGGTTTTTCAATTCATTACCATAGTCGCTGTTATCAGTAGAATAATCGGCATCGCCTTCATGAATACCATTATCCAGTATAACGCCATCTACAACATAGATAGGCTGGTTATTATCACCAAGCGTAGAAGCTCCACGAATCAAGATTTTATTACTACCAAACAAACCACCGTCCGACTGACTGATTTCTACACCGGCAACCTTACCTTGAAGTGCCGAAACGGGGTTTACAACGTTGGTATTCAGTTCGTCTCCCTTCAATTCGGTCATGGCATAACCCAACGCTTTCTTCTCACGTTTCATACCCAAGGCTGTAACAACAACTTCGTCCAATGCCTGCGAATCTTCTTTCAGCGTCAATACCAAAGGAGATCCATTCCACACAACTTCCTGCGAAGAATAGCCGACATAAGAAATAACCAGGACATTACCTTTCTTGGCCTGTGCCAATGAAAAATTTCCATCTACATCTGTAATAGTTCCCTCAGTTGTTCCTTTAATGATTACAGATGCACCGATAACCGCTTCACCCAATGCATCTTTTACAAGACCAGTACACGTCGTGTTTTGCTGCATAGTGCTCATCTTATTATCAGGAGCAGAAAGAACGGCAGCATGCATCCCTGCTGAACATAACAACAAAGGAAGCATCAAGTTAATAGATCGAGGTATTTTTAACATAATTCTTATAAGTTTAAATTATGCAGCAAAGAACCGAGAAAAACAGTAAAATATTATTACCCGTAACCGACTTTAATTTACCCCATTCCGACTTTAATCATTTTTTACAAAACATTGATTAACAATAAATTCAATTATAAGCGGACAATATACACCAATAATCAAAAAATGACAAAATTTAGAAATAAATACCATACTTAATAGAGTTTGCCTCCAAGAGCAAGAAAGGCGCATCGTTACAAATATTAATTAAAGTAATAAAAAGAGATTGCTGGTCCATGTAACATTTCCTCCACTACCTATTTACTTTTTCATTTATGAGATGAAGTTTTATTGCATTCATACTAAAGAAATATCACTTTTATGCAACAGATTTATCATTGCAAAGATGCAATAAGAATACAGCATCTGCCCAACAGTCCTTATCATTTGTACAGATTTTCAGTACAGAGAAAATAAGAAAAGAAACCCAAAGAGTTGATTAGCTGTATAAAAATCCCTATTTTTGCACTATCAATCTGAAATTACGTAATTTAGTCAACATGAATCAAGAATTCGAGCTGATCGCCAAAACCTTCCAGGGACTGGAAGAGACCTTGGCACAAGAACTCACAGAGCTGGGAGCCAGCAACATTGAAATCGGACGCCGAATGGTATCCTTTACCGGTGATAAAGCCATGATGTACAAAGCAAACTTTTGTTTGCGTACGGCTATCCGTATCCTAAAACCCATCAAGCATTTTACAGCACAGACTGCTGACGATGTTTACGATGCTATTAAAAATATCCACTGGGAAGATTATTTGGACAATATGAGCAGTTTTGCTGTAGAAGCTGTCGTTTTCTCCAGCGAATTCCGCCACTCCAAATTTGTCGCTTACAAAGTAAAAGATGCCATTGTTGACTATTTCCGGGAAAAGACCGGAAACCGTCCTTCGGTACGTATCAACAACCCTGACTTGTTAATCAACATCCATGTAGCCGAAAATAACTGTACATTGTCACTCGACAGTTCGGGTGAGTCACTGCACCGCCGCGGTTACAGACAGGAGGCTGTAGAAGCTCCTCTGAATGAGGTGCTGGCTGCCGGAATGATTTTAATGACCGGATGGCGAGGTGAATGTGACCTCATTGACCCGATGTGTGGTTCTGGAACAATTCCTATCGAAGCTGCGCTTATTGCACGAAACATTGCTCCGGGAGTGTTCCGTAAAGAATTCGGTTTTGAAAAATGGAAAGATTTCGATCAGGATTTGTTCGATTCTATCTACAACGATGACTCGGGCGAAAAAGAATTCAAGCATAAGATTTATGGCTACGACAATAACCCTAAAGCCAACGAAATCGCTACCCATAATGTAAAAGCTGCCGGTGTCAGCAAAGACATCGTTTTGAAAATACAGCCATTCCAGCAGTTTGAACAGCCTAAGGAAAAGAGTATCATTATTACCAACCCTCCTTATGGTGAACGAATTTCTACCAATGACTTGCTGGGATTGTATCAGATGATTGGTGAACGCCTGAAACATGCATTTACAGGAAATGATGCCTGGATTCTGAGCTACCGCGAAGAGTGTTTCGACCAGATTGGACTTAAACCGTCTGTAAAGATACCTTTGTATAATGGAGCGTTGGAATGCCAATTCCGCAAATACCAGCTTTTCGACGGAAAATTCAAGGCTTTCCGCAGCGCTACACCTGCTTTCAAACAGCCGTCTGAAAAGAAAGAATTCAAACGCATGAAAACAGAGGCACCGAAAACTCCTCGCAGAAAGAATACAGACGACGGACGTCCGAAACAGGCTGCTGCCCCTCGTTATATGCATAGCAGACGCAACAGAGAGGAAGATGAACAGCAAAACCAAGATTAAATAAAGGATTTACGCATGAAAGTTATTTTTAAACTTCTAATTCTGTTTTGCATCATGAGCTTGCCCGTTGCAGCACAAGATAAAAAGCCTTATACACTGGAGGATGTTATTCCTGGGGGAAATAATTACTCCAGCCTTTCTCCCAAAGGTATGTCTGGCCTGCAATGGTGGGGCGATGTGTGTATACAGGCTGAAACAGAAACGATATCTAGCATCCAACTGAAAAATGGCAAGAAAAAAACATTGGTCAGTCTGGATGAAGTCAACAGTGCTTTGAAAGATTATACACAGAAAGAATCAGATTTGAATACGCTGACAGGTTGCTCACTGCCCTGGGCAGACAAACAGGTAGTAATGTTCAGACATGACGGCCAGGTGTTCTGCTATGATTTTTCAACAAAAAAAATTACATCTGCATATGCTTTGAATAAGGAAGCTGCCAATACAGACTTCTGCAAGGCAAACGGATACATGGCTTACACCGTAGGCGACAACCTGCACATTGCCGGACCACAACAGGCCGACAAACAGGTTAATCCGGACGAAAAGACCTCAGACTGCATTCTTTCAAAACATGCTATTCTTTACGGTCAGGCCGTACACAGAAACGAGTTCGGTATTATGAAAGGTACATTCTGGAGTCCTAAAGGTAATTATCTGGCTTTCTACAGAATGGACCAAAGCATGGTTCCCAACTATCCGCAGGTAAATACAACCACACGTATCGCTTCTTTGGAACCCGACCGTTATCCGATGGCGGGAACTACCAGCCATAAGGTTAGTGTCGGAATTTATAACGTAAAAACCGGTAAGGTGATATATCTGCAAACAGCCGATCCAACCGACCGTTATTTTACAAATATCAGTTGGGCTCCGGATGAAACGCATATTTATGTAATTGAACTGAACCGTGACCAGAATCATGCCCAGCTTATCCGATACAATGCTTTGGACGGTAAGAAAGAGGCTGTTCTTTATGAGGAAAAACATCCTAAGTATGTAGAGCCTCAGCATCCTCTGATTTTCTTACCCTGGGATGACACGAAGTTTATTTACCAGAGCCAACGGGATGGTTTCAACCACCTCTATCTGTTTGATACCGCAAACATCGAAAATCCGAAACAGCTGACTCAAGGAAACTGGCTGGTACAGAATGTATTGGGATTCAATAGTGCTAAAAAACAAATCATTATCGCCAGCACAGAAGTGTCACCTCTGCAGACAAACTTGTTTGCACTGGATGTAAAAACCGGAAAACGGACTCAAATAGGCAGAGAGGATGGTACTCACAATGCACAGCTTTCGGGTAACGGAACGTATGTTATCGACTATTTTACCTCGTTCAATGTTCCTAGAGAAACCAGCATTCTGCCTACGAATGGTAAGAAGGGTATTCTTCTGCATGCCGCAACAGACCCGATGACAGAAGCGTATCAATTGCCGGAAATCACTATCGGAACAATCAAGGCTGCTGATGGAAAAACTGATTTGTACTACAGACTGATCAAACCGGTGAACTTCGACCCTAACAAAAAGTATCCGGCTATTATATATGTATACGGGGGACCTCATGCCCAGCTTATCCATAACAATCGTTTCTATGATGCCCGGGGATGGGACTTGTACATGGCGCAGAAAGGATATGTAATGCTGACCGTAGACAGCCGGGGCAGCGACAACCGCGGACGGGACTTCGAAAACTGTACATTCCGTCAGCTGGGTGTAGAGGAAATGAAAGACCAGGTAGAAGGAGCAAAATTCCTGCAGTCACTTCCTTACGTAAATGCCGATAAAATTGGTGTGCACGGATGGAGTTTTGGTGGTTTCATGACTACAAACCTCATGCTTTCTTATCCTGAGATATTTAAGGTAGGTGTTGCCGGAGGACCGGTAATCGACTGGCAGTATTACGAAGTTATGTACGGCGAACGTTACATGGATACTCCAGAAAGCAATCCGGAAGGATACGAAGGCTCCAATATGCGCAAAAAAGCCGGAAACCTGAAAGGAAGACTCATGATTATTCATGGAGGTATGGACCCTGTATGTGTTCCACAGCAAAGCTATTCGTTCTTAAGAGCTTGCATCGATGCCGGAACACACCCTGACTTTTTCATTTATCCGGAAGACGGACACAATATGATGGGACGCGACCGTGTACACTTGCACGAACACATCACCCGTTATTTTGAAGACTTTCTGAAATAATAAGAAGGAAGAAAAATAGTATAAACCTGTATTTAAATAGAATATATATGAAACTTTTATTATTAGGCTCCGGTGGCCGTGAACATGCTTTGGCATGGAAGATTGCACAAAGTCCGAAAATTGAAAAACTGTACATTGCTCCAGGCAATGCCGGAACTAGTGAAGTAGGAGAAAATGTTGCTATCAAGGCCGATGATTTTGCTGCTATCAAAGAATTTGTGGTAGCAAACAATATTAACATGGTAGTAGTTGGCCCTGAAGACCCATTGGTAAAAGGTATTTATGATTACTTTAAGAACGATGAAGCCTTGAAGAACATCCCTGTAATCGGTCCGTCAAAAGCTGGTGCCGTACTGGAAGGTAGCAAGGAATTTGCCAAAGGTTTCATGCAACGTCACAACATCCCTACTGCAGGATACAAGAGCATTACTGCCGACAATCTGGAAGAAGGACTGGCTTTCCTGGAAACATTGGAAGCACCGTATGTGCTGAAAGCAGATGGTCTTTGCGCCGGAAAGGGAGTACTGATACTGCCAACACTGGAAGAAGCTAAAAAAGAACTGAAAGAAATGCTGGACGGCATGTTCGGAAACGCTTCTGCGACTGTAGTAATTGAAGAGTTCCTGAGCGGAATTGAATGTTCTGTTTTCGTCCTGACCGACGGCAAGAATTACAAGATTCTGCCCGAAGCTAAAGATTACAAGAGAATAGGTGAAGGTGACAAAGGACTGAATACAGGTGGTATGGGTTCGGTTTCACCGGTACCATTTGCCGATGCTGCATGGATGCAGAAGGTAGAAGACCGTATCATCCGTCCTACTGTAGAAGGACTGGCTGCTGAAGGTATTGACTATAAAGGTTTTATTTTCTTCGGTCTCATAAATGTGAAGGGTGAACCTATGGTGATTGAATACAATGTACGTATGGGTGACCCTGAAACAGAAAGCGTCATGCTGCGCATTAAAAGCGACTTGGTAGAGTTATTCGAAGGTGTAGCTGCCGCAAACCTCAATGAAAAAGAACTTGAAATAGACGAACGTTCGGCTGTTTGTGTAATGCTGGTATCGGGCGGATATCCTGAAGCTTACGAAAAAGGATTCCCTATTACCGGTATTGAAGATGCCAAAAATGGCGGAAGCATCGTTTTCCATGCCGGAACTGCACAGAAAGACGGCCAGACAGTAACTGCCGGCGGTCGTGTCATTGCAGTCAGCTCGTATGGAGCCAACAAGGATGAAGCCTTGAAATTATCATTTACCAATGCCGGAAAAATAACATTCAACAAAAAATATTTCCGCTCTGATATTGGATTTGACCTGTAATTCATGACTGACAGAAATACCATACAATATGAAATAGCAACGGGAAGAGCAACCTTACCCGTTGCTATTGTTCTTTCCCTGGCTTTGTGGCTTCTTACCTTCAGGGTATGGACTGATTTTTTCTCGCTGCTGGCCGGCTATGGGATTGCTTACTTGCTGATAGAGCTGAATACGACTTTTGCATTGATTCGTACCCGGACATCGTTGCCTTCAGCTTTTTTCCTTTTTTTCTTTTCTACAGCACCGTATCTGCACACTTATTCAGCAGAAATATGGATTCCATTGCTGTTTATGGGGATGATTTTCTCGTTATCAAAAAGCTTTGAATCCAAGCAGTCGTCTGCAACTATTTTTCATGCATTCCTGTGTACAGGCATTGCAAGCATGATTACACCTTATCTGCTTTATATGGTTCCGTTGATTTTTATTTGTATGGTTATCCTACGGTCACTGAGTCTCCGAACCTTCTTTGCCGGTATTGTTGGTCTATTATTACCTTATTGGCTGCTGGCAGGCTACCATATCCATCAGGGCAGTTTATTCGATTGTGTGGCTCCTTTTATCCAGATAACTCATTTCCAACCCATACAGTATCAGGTAATTTGTTTTGAGCAACTTATATACTGGGGAATTATTTTCCTCCTTTCCATCGTATGTATTTTTCAGAGCTTGAACTATGCATACCGCGACAAAGTACAGACCCGCGTCGTATTGCAGGTTTTAGCAACTCTTGAAGCCGGTATCACAATTCTGTTAATACTGCAGCCTCAACTGTTCGGCGCATTGTTTACTGTTCAGATGATTATTGGTGCTGTAATGTGTGGATACTACTTTGCACTGGTCTATAATAAATTCAGTTATTACTTTTCTAGAATTACCTTTGGCCTTTGGCTATTGGGAAGCTTACTTAATTTATGGATGCATTTATTCAATTCATGACCGACTGGGGATATTGGGGAATGTTCTTGTCAGCCTTTCTTGCAGGAACTATTCTTCCTTTCAGCTCGGAGGCTGTACTGCTAGCTTGTGTAGGATTAGGTCTAGACCCAGTTTGGTCTACATTGGCAACTACAGCCGGTAATGCACTGGGAGGACTGACCTGTTATTGGATTGGTCATTTAGGTAAAATGGAATGGATTGAAAAATACTTTAAAGTTGACCAGAAACAGCTCGACAAAGCAGTACGCTTTATCCACGGGAAAGGCGCATGGATGGCTCTTTTTTCTTTCCTGCCTGTCATTGGAGATGCTATTCTCATTGCACTCGGACTGATGCGTGCCAATGTATGGATTGTCGGCCTTTCGATGACTATAGGAAAACTTGGACGTTACGCAATACTTGTGGCCACTACACTTGGTCTTTTAAAACTTTTCTAAACATAATAAAATGATAAAGTTAGAGAAAACAGCTGATGGAAGCTATACCTTGTTTGTGCCAGAAATGGACGAACATTATCATTCTGTAAAAGGTGCACTCACCGAATCGGAACATATATTTATAAATATGGGGTTAAAGCATACAACTATAGCAGAACCGCATATTCTGGAAATAGGTTTTGGAACGGGACTGAATGCTTTTCTCACATTGCTGGAGGCAGAAAGAAACCAGCGCAAAATTCACTATACAACATTAGAAAAATATCCCCTAAATGCCGAAGTACTGCAACAATTGAATTATCCGGAGATAATAGCTCCCGAAGCTGCAGAACTTTACTACAAAATGCACCACGTGGCCTGGAATGTACCCGTTGCCATAACTCCTTATTTTACACTTCAAAAAATAGAAACTGATTATACGACATTTTCATTTCAGCAAAAATACGATATTATCTATTTTGACGCTTTTGCACCAGAAAAACAGCCTGAAATGTGGAGCCAACAGCTTTTCGACAATCTTTATCAAACCCTGAATCCTGGAGGGGTCCTTACAACCTATTGTGCCAAAGGTGTTGTCCGTAGAATGCTGCAAAGTGCAGGTTTCACTGTCGAGAGACTTCCCGGACCTCCGGGGGGAAAAAGAGAAATATTGAGAGGTAATAAATAAAATCAATGTATTACTTTGTTTATCTTTGCACCCCAACAGATAATTTTTTATAATCATGAAGCATTTATTTTTTCTACTTATAACCACTGTAGGCTTTATTTTCAATACCAGTTGTTCATCCCCGAAACCAGATACTGGAAAGCCTGCAGTAATAACTGTAACGATTGAACCGCTGCGCTATTTTACCGAAGCTATTGCAGGTGATAAATTTGATGTTGTCAGTATGGTACCCGATGGAAGCAGTCCGGAGACATATGACCCAACGCCTCAGCAGCTTGTAGCTCTGGCGCAAAGCAAGGCATATTTTCAGATAGGACATATCGGATTCGAGCAAACATGGATGCAACGCCTGCAGGCCAATGCTCCTCATCTTCTTTTCTATGACATGTCGGAAAACGTTCCGCTGATGGAAGGTACATGCCATGAAACCCATCAACACAATCATGACCATAATGTAGACCCCCATATCTGGAATTCGACAAAAAATGCCGAAATCATCGTAAAAAACATCTATCATGCATTGTGTCAGCTCGACTCTATCCACCAAGCTTATTATGCACATCGTCTGGACAGCGTAACTACACTTATCCGTGAAACAGAGAAGCAGGTACAAGCATTAATGCAAGATGCAGACCGCACGTTTCTTATCTATCATCCGGCACTGACATATTTTGCCAGAGACTACAACCTGCAGCAAATCAGTATAGAGAACAATGGAAAAGAACCGACTCCTGCTCATTTGCAGTCACTGATACGTACCAGTAGAGAAAATAAGGCGCGTGTCATCTTCGTCCAACAAGAATTCGACCAGAGAAATGCTGAAACAATAGCTAAAGAGCTCGATGTGAACGTTATCCCTATCCACCCGCTAAGTTATAACTGGCAAGAAGAGATGATAAAAATAGCCCGTGCATTGAACCACAACCATAAGACAGAATAAGCTATGAAGAGTCAGCCTATATTACAGCTTACAGATATTGCGGCCTCATACGAAAAGAAAGAAGTTCTTAGAAACGTAAACCTAACCGTCTACGAAAATGACTTCTTGGGTATTATTGGACCTAACGGAGGTGGAAAAACCACTCTTATAAAGATAATTTTGGGATTAAAAAAGCCATCAAACGGAAAGATTCAGTTTTTTAAGAACGAACAGGAGGTAAAAGAAATAGAAATAGGATATCTGCCACAATATAATTCCATTGATAAAAAATTTCCTATTTCAGTATATGAAGTAATCTTATCCGGATTGAACAAACAGAAGAAACTGCTTTGCAGATATACCAAGGAGCAACACCAGCAGGTAAAAGACATGATTATACGCATGGGACTTGAAGGTTTGGAAAATCGGGCTATAGGTCAGTTAAGTGGCGGACAGATTCAGCGGGCTTTACTGGGAAGAGCACTTGTTTCAAATCCCCAATTAGTCATACTGGATGAACCCAATACTTATATTGACAAGCGTTTTGAAGCCAAACTTTATTCCCTACTCGAAGAAATCAATAAAGAATGTGCCATTATACTGGTCAGCCACGACATTGGTACCATACTCCAAAACGTTAAGACCATAGCTTGTGTAAACGAAACACTAGACTATCACCCAGATACAGAGTTGCCGACAGAATGGCTGGAAGAACACTTTGGCTGCCCGATAGATATTCTGGGACATGGACATATTCCCCATAGAGTGCTCAAGCAGCATACGCATTAATAACATAGTTCTAAATGCTTTAATAAAAAATAAGCTAAGCGCAGAAAGCTGAATAACAAATGTTTGCTATCTTTGCTTTTATTGTAAATATAAATATGAAACAAGCATAATTACATGAAACAGTACAACAAAATCAACAATCTGGTAGGTTGGCTGGTTTTTGCAATTGCAGCATTTACCTATTGCTCGACCATTGAGCCAACAGCCAGTTTTTGGGATTGTCCCGAATTCATTACGACCGGTTATAAACTGGAAGTCGGTCACCCGCCTGGTGCACCTTTCTTCATGCTGACAGCTAATCTTTTCAGCCAGTTTGCTAGCGACCCATCACAAGTGGCTTTAATGGTCAATATCATGAGTGCCCTGATGAGTGCCGCATGTATCCTTTTCTTATTCTGGAGCATAACACACCTTACCAAAAAACTAATTTGCCCCGATTCCAACGAGATGAGTACAGGTAAACTGGTAACCATTATGGGAGCTGGAGCCGTTGGTGCATTGGCTTATACTTGGAGTGACACTTTCTGGTTCAGTGCAGTAGAAGGTGAGGTATACGCATATTCGAGCCTTTTCACCGCAGTAGTTTTCTGGCTTATTTTGAAATGGGAAAGCGTTGCGGACGAACCTCACAGCGACAGATGGCTGGTACTGATTGCTTATCTGACAGGCCTTTCCATCGGTGTACACTTGCTGAACTTACTCTGCTTGCCTGCCATCGTATTGGTATATTACTACAAAAAGAATCCAAATGCGAACCTTAAAGGAAGTCTTGCTGCACTGTGCGGTTCTATGGTATTGGTTGCAGCCGTGCTTTACGGTATCGTACCGGGTGTAGTAAAAGTAGGTGGCTGGTTTGAACTGCTGTTTGTAAACGATATGGGATTCTCATTCAACAGTGGTCTGATTTTCTACATCATAGTTTTAGCTGCTGCCATCATTTGGGGTGTATACGAAAGTTTTGTGGCTAAAAGCAAGACACGTATGAATCTCTCCTTTTTATCGACAGTGGCTTTACTGGGTATACCTTTCTACGGACACGGATGGAGCAGCGTACTTATCGGAGTAATCGTACTGGCTTTACTGGCTGTCTATCTTTTTGCTGATTTCATCGCAGAAAAATACAGAGTCAGTGCCCGTACATTGAACACATCTTTGCTTTGTATGATGATGATGATGGTAGGATACTCTTCGTATGCTGTCATTGTAATCCGTTCTACTGCAAACACACCTATGGACCAGAATTCTCCCGAGGATATTTTTACGCTAGGTGAATATCTGGGACGTGAACAATACGGTACCCGTCCTTTGTTCTACGGACAGACTTACGCTTCAAAACCAGCCTTGGTTGAAGTGGACGGAGGATGTACGTACGATGTAACAGAAGGTGCTCCTGTTTACCAGCGAAAAGAAAAGGAACATCCCGATGAAAAGGACAGCTACGAAATTGTCCGCCACAAAACGGAATACAAGTATGCACAAAACATGCTGTTCCCACGTATGTACAGTGATGCACATGCTCAAGCCTATGAAGACTGGCTGGGTGGTGTAGAAGGCCGTCAGGTTCCCTACGATCAGTGTGGACAAATGATGATGGTAAAAGTTCCGACTCAATGGGACAATATCAAATTCTTCTTCATCTATCAGCTGAATTACATGTACTGGCGTTATTTCATGTGGAACTTTGCAGGACGACAGAATGATATTCAAGGACAAGGAGAAATAGAACATGGAAACTGGATTACAGGTATTTCATTCATCGATAACTTCCTTGTAGGAGACCAATCTTTACTGCCTAGCGAACTGAAGAATAACAAAGGCCACAATGTTTTCTATTGCTTGCCACTTTTGCTCGGTCTAATCGGAATGTTCTGGCAAGCTTACAAGGGAAACAAAGGAATTCAGCAATTTTGGGTAGTATTCTTCTTGTTCTTTATGACAGGCTTGGCTATCGTTCTTTATCTGAACCAGACTCCACAACAACCCCGTGAGCGAGATTATGCTTATGCCGGCTCGTTCTACGCATTTGCAATCTGGATTGGACTGGGAGTAGCTGCCATTGCAGAAAAACTACGCACAAAACTGGGAGACAATCCATCTGCCATTATTGCTACCGTAATCTGTCTTTTGGTTCCTATACAGATGGTTAGCCAGACTTGGGACGACCATGACCGCAGCGGAAGATACACTTGCCGTGATTTTGGACAGAATTACCTGAACACAGTACAACCAACCGGAAATCCGATTTTATTCACTAACGGTGATAATGACACCTTCCCTCTTTGGTACAATCAGGAAACTGAAGGATTCCGCACAGATGTACGTGTCTGCAACCTCAGTTATTTGCAAACAGACTGGTATATTGACCAAATGAAACGCCCTGCATATGATTCACCTTCTGTCCCTATCGAATGGGATAGAATTGATTACGTAGCCGGTCATAACGAAGCTGTAGCTATACGTCCGGAAGCGATGGACGCTATCCTGAAATATTATGAACAAAGTCCGGAGGAAGCCAAAAAAGAATTCGGAGACAATCCGTTCGAACTCAAAAACATCTTAAAACATTGGGTGACCAATGCAAAGGATGGACTGCAAATGATACCGACAGACAGTATCGTTCTGAAGCTTGACAAGAATGCTATTTTACGTTCTGGTATGATGATTCCTGATTCTTTGCACGGACAGATTCCGGAATACATGCATATTTCTCTGAAAGGAAAACGTATGCTGTACAAGAGTGAGCTGATGATGCTGGAAATGCTGGCCAATACCAACTGGGAACGCCCTATGTACATGGCAATCACAGTAGGACAGGAAAATCATTTGAATCTGGGCAATAACTTCATGCAAGAAGGTTTGGCATACCGCATTACTCCTTTCAATACGACTGAGACAAATGCACGTATCGACTCAGAGAAAATGTACGATAACCTGATGCATAAGTTCAAATTCGGAGGTATTGATAAGAAAGGCATTTATCTGGACGAGACCGTACTGCGCATGTGCGATACACACCGCCGTATGTTTGTACAGCTAAGTACACAGCTCATCAAAGAAGGCAAGAAAGAACAGGCACTGAAAGCTTTGAACTATTGCGAACAAGTCATTCCGGCAAGCAATGTTCCTCACGATTACATCATGAGCAGCTCTAAAGAAATGGCTATGAATTTTGCTACTTTAGGTGAGTACAAAAAAGCAGAAGACATACTCAACCAGATGGCTAATAATGCAGTAGAATACCTTACCTGGTACTTAAGTCTGGATGATACACGTCTGGCTAGCTCGTACGAAAACTGCATGCGATATTTCTACATATTGGATGATGTATGCAAAAGCCTGAGCGAACTGAAACCACAATCTGGCGAGCAGCAGAACGAAACTTTCGATGCAGCATCGCATTATACGAAGAAGTTTAACGAACTGTATGATATGCTCGGCGCTCGTACAGGCCAAGAGAAATAAAAGAAAATGCTTATTGAACAGCCCCCACAACTGATTCGCCTCCTTTATCCAAGCGCTTTATGGCGCATGGATAAAAAGGAGAAATCAGTCTATCTGACATTTGACGACGGTCCGATTCCGGAAATAACACCGTGGGTATTAGACTTACTGGACAAGTACCACATTAAGGCCACTTTCTTTATGGTGGGAGACAATGTACGCAAACATCCGAAAGAATATGAAATGGTCGTAAAAAGAGGACATAGAATCGGTAATCATACCTTCAACCATATACGCGGGTTCGAATATCTCAGTAAAAACTATCTGGCTAATACAGATAAAGCTAATGAATATCTGCATACGGATTTATTCCGCCCTCCACACGGACATATGCGGTGGCTTCAGTATATGGTACTAAAAAGAAAATACCGCATTGTTATGTGGGATTTGGTAACACGGGATTATAGTAAAAGGTTAAATGGAAAACAAGTGCTGGCTAAAGTGAAGCGTTACGTAAGAAACGGTTCAATCATCACATTCCACGATTCCATAAAATCGGAAAAGAACCTCAAATATGCTTTACCTAAAGCAATAGAGTGGTTGCTTTCACAAGGCTATACATTTAAAGTTTTCGATTAAAAAAATAGAGGAGCATCTTTTTGTTGTGCTCCTCTATTTTTTTATTATCAATTTGAATTTTCCTTAAGCCATTTCAAACGACGCATATCCGGTAAGTGCTTAACTTTAAAGTTCTCAAACTTCACATTAAATCCATCTCCATCCGGACAAGCTCCCATAACTCCTACCATCATAGGTGTATTATCTTGCATCCAGGCATTACGCATCATCGTATAAGTCTTATCATCAAAAGAATAAAAGACTTCTACTGCATCCAGCCTTCTGACAGCCTTAATCCATATAAAAGGTACAGGCTTTTCGAGTGCTATCACACTCCAGTCGCTGGTTTTATGAGTTACAACCGTGCTTAAATTATATACCCCGTCAACAAACTCAATACCAGCCTTAATGTAATTCTGCTCATCGATGCGAAGCATCAGTCCGGCCTGATCAAAACGATTCTTATAATCTCCGGTAATTTTTACTTTGACTTCGAATTCCCCTCCATACAATGCATAATAAAAAGGAGCGTCATCTACGGTAAAACCGTAGTGCGAAATTCTCCAATAATCACTTTTAGGCGTGACAAACATGGATAAAGCCTGATTCTCTACAGTCCACTTTTCCGGTTCGTTGAACCATTGCATTTTTTCCAGCGTCTGTGCCTTGACACTTAGAACAGAAGAAATGACAACAAGAATAAACAACAGTTTTCTCATACTAAACATATACCTTAAATTTGATTTATATTACTTTTGCAAATATACAGTGCCTCAACCTGACAAACAATACTGATTTATAACCATAAAAACCATGAATATATTCAATCAGCTGAACAGCGAACTTATGGAGCAAAGTTTCTCAACCGACACAAACTTTACTCCCAATATTGCATCTTTAAGGCAAATAGCACAAATGTATGCTTTCACAGAAAATGCAATAGCTGTGCTGAGTGATATAAAAACCAATACCAGTTATATAGCATATGGCAAAATAGGAGTTACTTTAGGCTTAGTACCAACCCCTCAGACAAAAGAAATCCAGAGCATCTGGGAGTCTGATATTTTTAATATCATACATCCCGATGACTTATTGAACAAGCATTTGCAAGAATTGAGATTCCTCAATTTCCTGAAAACAATTCCACATGCAGAAAAAGAGGATTTTTATTCGGTAATCAATCTGCAAATGAAATTACCTAGCGGAACATATATTCAGATGCAGCACCGTATGTTTTACATTACCAGTCAGGATAACGGAAACATTCATCTGGCTCTATGTATATACGGTTTTGCCCCAAACATTCCTTCATACGACATTATTAATACAAAGACAGGAGAAGGTTTCCATTCCGAACTTCAGGGGAAAACAGATATACTTTCCAAAAGAGAGAAAGAAATCCTGAGCTTCATAGAACAAGGAAAGCTCAGCAAGGAAATAGCCTCAAAGCTTTCTATCAGCATCAATACAGTAAACAGACACCGGCAGAATATTTTGGAAAAACTGAGGGTTGGAAATTCATTGGAAGCGTGTAAAATAGCTAAAGCATTACACCTTTTATAATACTAGCATAAATAAGGGGTGCACCTCAAATTGTGAAGTGCACCCCATCCAATAAAACACACTTCTTTAAACTATTTATTATGAGAAACAGAATCCATAATGATCAATAGCCTCCACCAAGTGCATGATACAGGTTAATTACTCCTTGTATTTCATCAAAACGGTCTGTTGCCGTGTCCAGCTCAGCCTGAAGCAACGACTGACGTGCAGCCAGTACTTCCAGATAATTTTGCGAGCTATGCAACATTAATAATTCCGAGCTACGTAAAGCAGAACGAAGAGAAACAACCTGCTGCTCATCAAGCAATATGCGCTTGCGGGCTGCCTGCCATTGTACCAAAGCATCATTCACTTCTGCACCAGCATTCAGTACACTTTGCTGGAAAGTCAACAAAGCTTCTTCTTGCTGTGACTTAGCTATTTTCAGGTTGGCTATATTCTTGCCACGGTTAAAAAGAGGTTGTACCAGCGAACCGACAGCCGACAGTAACCATTGTCCTGGATTGGTAATGGCAGCACCTGCCGAATTGGTCCATCCGGCAGAGCCACTCAAAGTTATACTGGGATAAAAAGCAGAACGAGCCGAGTTTGTAGCATAGTAAGCAGTTGCAAGCTGATATTCACATTGACGCACATCCGGCCTACGACTTAACAATTGCAAAGGCACACCTGTAGCTAAAGAATCAGGGAACTCTTGCTTGCCTAATACTGACCGGCTTATCTCCTGAGGCGGCATTCCTAATAAAACAGAAAGTGAATTTTCCATTTCATTGATCTGCCGTTCAATGGAAACCACAGAAGCATCCACCGCCAGTTTACTGGCTTCTGTCTGGGCAACAGCCATTTCAGTAGCTTGTCCGGCACGTTTCAAAGCTTTCATCGTACGCAGACATTCTGTCCATGTCACCGCTGTACGCTGCGTGATACCAAGCTGTTCGTCCAGCAGTAAAAGCGTATAATAACTATTGGCTATCGTTGCAATAAGCTGTGTCTGCACGGCCTGTCTGTATGCTTCACTCTGCTCGAGTGCCGCCTGTGCCCCACGTTTTGCATTCAGCAATTTACCAAAGAGATCTATTTCCCAATCGGCAGCAACAGCCAGATTGTAAGTTTTAGAAGGTTTACTTCCATCTACACTTGTCAGTGTTCCTTGTGGATTCAGAGATACAGAAGGCAAATACGACAGACGCGAAGTCATAAGTAAAGCCTCTGCCTCCTTAACCTTTAAACGGGCAATCCGCAAGTCTGTATTATGCGCAAGCCCTCTCTCAATGAGCTGCTGCAACTGCGAATCTCTGAAAAGTTCTCTCCACGTAAGAGATGCCAGTGAAACAGAGTCGGATGCACTGACTGGCTCGCGATAAAGACTGTCGGATACAGTAACCGACTCCGGCCGCTCATAAGCCCGATAGATATGGCAGCTACTGAACAATGCAGCAAGTATTATAGCAGTAATAGTTTTTCTTATCATAATCCTGTAGGTTTATTTCTTTTCAATCGTAGGCAATTTCCGTTCCGGCATCAGTCTTTCCTGCAAGAACTGGAAAACCATAAACAAGGGTGGTACAATAAAGAGCAAAGCTATCGTTCCTATAAGCATACCTCCTACTGTTCCTACTCCGATAGATATATTACCATTGGCACCTACGCCCGATGCAAACATCAGCGGAAGCATACCGAATATCATGGTAAGTGAAGTCATCAGGATAGGACGCAGACGAACTTGTGCTGCCGAAACGGCTGCTTGCATGATAGTCATTCCATGACGGCGCCGCTCGGATGCATACTCCGTAAGCAGGATAGCTGTTTTAGACAGCAAGCCTATCAGCATAATCAAACCTGTTTGCAAATAAATATTGTTCTCCAGACCAAACATCTTGGCAAAAAGGAAACTACCGGCCAATCCGAACGGTACAGACAAAATAACAGCCAGCGGAACAAACAAACTTTCGTACAAGGCACAAAGAATAAGATAAATAAAGACTACGCAGATAACAAATACCAGTGTCGTAGTATTTCCTGTACTGGATTCTTCACGCGACATACCTCCAAACTCAAAACCATAACCTGTAGGCAAAGTCTGCGCTGCAACTTCCTGTACAGCCTTAATAGCCTGTCCGGAGCTGTAGCCCGATGCAGCAGCACCGTTCACCTGTATAGCAGAAAACAAGTTAAAACGTGTCAGCATTTCTGAGCCATACACACGGGTAAGCTTCAGATACTGACTGATAGGACTCATCTCACCTGCATCATTTCGTACAAAAATACTGTTCAGAGACTCCGTATCAAGACGAAACTGAGGAGGCGCCTGCACCATGACGCGATACAATTTTGAGAAACGGTTCATATTCGAAGCGTAGTTACCTCCCACATAACCAGAAAGTGTGCTCAACACATCTGAAGGCGAAACTCCGTTCCGTTTACAACGGGCTGCATCTACCTCTACCAGATACTGAGGGAATTTAGTATCAAAGGAAGTTGTAGCGCGACCTATCTCCGGACGTTTATTCAATTCATCCAAAAACTGTCGGGTATATTTTAGCAAGTCCTCGGTTGTTCCACCTTTCTGGTCCTGTATATAAACCTCAAAACCACTGTTGACACCATATCCCGGAATCATCGGACGCGTAAAAGGCATAATATCTGCACTTGAAATAAAGGCAGTGCGACAGGAAATCTCCTCCATAACGGCCTCTATTGCATCTTCTTTATCCGGACGCTCACTCCAGTCTTTCAAACGGATTGTAAACATACCGTTGCAAGCGCCTTGACCGCTCAGCATGGAGTTTCCTGTTGTATTGGAATACAATTCTATCTGAGGAATAGTGCGCAAGCAGCTATCTACCTGCACCATTACTTTACGTGTTTCCTGCACACTGTTTCCCGGAGATGTACGTACATCAATAAATACCGTTCCCATATCTTCATTGGGTACCAGACCTGTTTTGGTGGTCATCATCAGAAAGGCAAACCCGCCACAAGCTACTACCAGCAGCATACCTGCAAGCCATTTTCGCTTGAGCATAAATACAACACCTACTTTATATTTAGTAACCATGCGATGGAAAGCTGTATCGAACGCTATATGAAAACGAGATGAAAAACTCATCTTACTGCCATCTTCCGCACTTTGATGGGGAGTCATAATCAGTGCACACAGTGCCGGACTCAACGTAAGTGCATTTAAAAGTGAAATGGCAACAGCAGCAGCCATGGTCAGACCAAACTGTGTATAGAAAGTACCGGTCGTTCCACCAATAAAGCTTACAGGTATAAATACTGCCATGAATACAAAGGTCGTAGTAACCAGTGCCGAAGTAATACCATCCATAGCATCAATAGTAGCCAGATAAGAAGACTTATACCCTTCGTCAAATTTTGCCTGGACGGCCTCAACGACCACAATTGCATCATCCACCACAGTACCAATTACCAGCACCAGTGCAAACAATGTCAACATATTCAAGCTAAAGCCTACTACTGAAAGAAAAGCAAACGTACCGACCAGTGATACAATAATAGACAAAGCAGGGATAAATGTAGAACGCAAACTTTGCAAGAAAATATAAACAACCAATACAACCAGAATAATTGCCTCAATCAGTGTTTTGATAACGCTTTTAATTGAAGCATCCAGGAAGTCCTTCGTACTCATCAAGTCCACTATCTTGATGCCTTTCGGCAAGGTTTTGGATATCTCATCTACTGTACGGTCTATCTCTTCGATAATTTCATTGGCATTCGAACCCGATGTCTGTGCAATCATGATATTACATCCCGGATGTCCGTTAACCTCACCGATATAATCGTATGCACGAGTACCCAGTTCAATGGTTGCCACATCTTTCAACCTCAGGACTTCCCCGTCAGGCAAAGATTTGATAACCATATTCTCATAGTCTACCTCATTCTCATAACGTCCTCTGTACTTCAAAACATACTGAAAAGTATTCTCTGATTCGGCTCCTAAAGTTCCGGTAGCAGCCTCAACGTTCTGTTCGTCCAGCACCGTTGTTATATCCGAAGGAACAAGCGAATACTTCTTCATTTTTCCCGGATCCAACCAAATACGCATTGAATAATCATAACCGAAAACATTCACCTCTCCTACTCCTGCAATTCGGGAAAGTCGGGGTTCGATGTTGATTTTCATATAGTTGGTCAGAAAAGCCTCGTCAAACGAGTCATCCGGACTATATACAGCCAGCTGCTTGATATTACTGGTCTGACGTTTACGTACCGTAATACCACTTTTGGTAACTTCGGCAGGCAACAATCCTTCGGCCGTAGCAATACGGTTTTGCACATTCACTGTAGCCATGTCGGGGTCTGTTCCCTGGCGAAAATACACCGTAATCTTGGCCGAACCATTATTGGACGAAGTAGAAGTCATATACATCATATTCTCTACCCCGTTCAATGCTTCTTCCAAAGGAACGACAACACTTTTCAATACCGTTTCTGCATTTGCCCCCGTATATGTAGCCGAAACACTGACGGTAGGTGGAGCAATTTCCGGAAACTGCTCGATAGGCAACTGAGTAAGACCGATAAATCCTAAGATAAGAATCAATACGGAGATAACACCGGCCAGGATGGGACGATCAATAAAGGTTCTTATTTTCATGGCTGTCTGTTATTTTTCATGTTCAGAAGTAGAAGTAATGTCAACTGCGGTTCCCTCACGCATCAGACCGGCACCTTCGGCAATAATGACATCACCTTTCTTCAAGCCGGAAAGCACGATATAAGTCTGTCCGTCATTGTATTTATATACCGTGATAGGAGCCGACTGAGTTTTTCCATCTACAACCTTCCAGGTAAATACACGGTTTTGCAGTTCATAAGTAGCACTTTGCGGAATTATGATACAATCTTTATATTCGGTAGGAATCTGGATAGTCCCGCTTCCTCCGTTACGCAACAAATGTTCTTTATTCGGAAAAACAGCCCGTAACATCACGGCACCAGTTCCTTCATCCACCGTACCACTGATAGCGTCAATATTACCTGTCTCTTTATAAGTTTTCCCATTACTCATAATCATACTAACAGGTGGCAGTTTACGGCAGGCTTCTTCCAGTGAGCCATATTGCTGAATTAAATCCAGCATCTGACTTTCGGCCATCGTAAAATAGGCAAAAATTTGTTCATCATCCGATACGGTAACAAGAGGCTCTGTTATATTACTGTTCACCAGTGCACCTACACGATATGGAATCATACTGGCAACTCCATCAACAGGACTTTTCACTTCGGTATACGAAAGATTATTGCGGGCATTCGTCTCTTCGGCCTTAGCTTGTGCCAGCACAGCTTCAGCTTCGAGCAACTGGTTATTAGCCGTTTGTCTGTCGAAATCAGATACGACCTTCTCACGGTAAAGCTCTGTTTTACTGTCTGCAGTAAGTTTTGCTGTCTGCAACTTAGCCTCCGCACTTTTTACATTAGCCAATGCTGTTTCCAGTGCAGCACGGTAAGGTACCTGATCTATAACAAACAGTACCTGTCCTTTCTTGACGACATCTCCCTCTTTTATACATATTTGGGTAATCGTACCACTCACCTGAGGGCGTATCTCTACCGACTGACGTCCTCGAATCGTTGCCGGATAACTAGATTGTAAGGTTTGACTGGTAGTAGTAACGGTCAATGTTTTATACTTCTCGGCCGGCATTTCCTGTTTCTCTCCTTTACAGGCAGCTAACAGCGGCAAAAGAAATAACATAAAATAAAAGCTCCTTTTCATGTTCTTTTTGTATGATGTTTGTTAATAACAATGTTCAAAAGAAGCAAAACACATACTTGCTTCTTTCACAAACTTACGTAGAACAGCGCATATTATAGAAATTGTGGTGATGAAGCCAGCAGATGTGGTGATAAACCCAATGACCCACCAGTTACAAAATATCGTATCTTTGCAACAGAATAATCACCATCATGAAAAGAAGCCGAATACCCTTATACATTGACCTGCTCTTTTGTCTGGTCATTATGCCGTTAGCCATTATGCTGCTACCGGTTGATAAATGGATTGCACACAATACAGCTTTCTTACTCACGCTTATAGCATACGTTTATGCACTGTATTTCATTTACAGAAGTATCCGACTACCTAAAATGTTTATGCAAAAGAAATATTTCAGGATTTTCCTGATTCTAGTCATATTGATTGCTGTGACAGAACTGTTTACTTATTTCCCCATGCCCGAAGAACGCATCACTGCCGATAAACTCCAAATGGCAGCACGCATGAACATGCGACGACAAACCATCTGGTTCTTTTTCTTAGTTGTAACCGGATTCTCGCTGGCCATAGAACTGACATTTGAACTTTTCCGACAAATACTTTCACGCCAGGAAATAGAATCAGAAAAGAATAAAGCCGAACTGGCACTCTACAAAGCACAGATAAATCCACATTTCCTTTTTAACACGTTAAATACACTCTATGCTTTGGTACTTTCCAATTCAGACAAAACAGAGTCTGCCTTTGTAAGGTTCTCCGGTATACTGCAGTATATGTATTCACAAAACGGAGCAGAATTAATTCCGACCGGACGCGAACTGGATTATATCCGTCAATATGTAGAGCTACAGCAACTCCGCCTGAACAAGCACACTACAATAGACTTCACTGCTACTGCCGACAACCCGGAAATACTGATTCCCCCCATGATACTCATTACGTTTGTAGAAAATGCATTCAAATATGGAACTTCATCTGAAACAGACTGTGTAATTCACATTCATATCTGCATAGACGGCAACAATTTACATCTAGAAACAGAGAATACAGTAATGCGGCGAAAAGAAAAGCATGCTGATGGTATCGGTATTCTGAATTGTCAGAAACGTCTGGAACTTCTTTATCCCAACCTTTACCAATTGGAATATGGAGAAACAAACGGAATATATCGCGTAAAACTGAATATAAAGATAAACTAAGATGGATTATGAAACAGAATCTAAAATGTATTGCTATAGACGATGAACCAATGGCATTGTTGGTCATCGAACAATTCTGCCGTCGCAAAGGTGGGATAGAACTGACTACTTACAGTGAACCGAGACTGGGGTTAGAACAAATACAACACAGCAAACCTGATTTAGTGTTTCTGGACATCCAGATGAACAGTATCAACGGCCTCGAAATAGCTCATACACTACCCCATGAATGCTGTTTTATTTTCACCACAGCCTATGCACAATATGCACTGGAAGGTTTCAATCTGGATGCTGTCGACTTTCTTCATAAACCTTTCTCTTACGAACGGTTCGAGCTGGCTGTAGAAAAAGCACAGCGCCGCATAGAAGCCAACCGCCACACTGTTCCGGAATATCTGACAGTAAAACAAGAATATAACAATGTCAACATACAGCTTTCGGATATTCTGTATATCGAAGCCCTTGGAAACTATGTAAAAATAATGCGCACATCTGGAGGACATGTACTGACCCGAACCAATCTGAAATCAATAACCGATTTACTGCCTGAAAAAAAATTTCTACGTATACACCGCTCATATGTCGTGGCAATTGCTGCCGTAGTTTCTTTTTCTCGCACACGCGTTATACTAAAAGAAACTTCAAAAGAACTTCCTGTCGGAAGCCAGTACGCACTACAGGTTATGGAAATACTAAATAAGGTTTAGCACAAAAACTATTTTTCAAAAGAAAAATCTGAAGTATAAAAAAAATTCCCGACCACTGAAAATCAATGGCCGAGAACAACTTTTCTTATACACAATGAGGACTTTAGAAATATAAATATACAATTTAATCTGCAGCAATAGCTTCTTCAAAACGAGCATGAACATCTTCGAAAGAATATAATCCATCCTGATTCATAACCATTCCTTTTAACCGTAACGGATAAACCATGGGCGGATTTTTTAAATCGAGCATATCCAACTCACGCAACTGATTTGTGGACTGATAAACCAGATTTATTGCAATATATTCACGATTAGAAGCATCTACCCATTTTTCAAAAACAAGTTTACAACCTATAGGCGTTTTTTTCTCTATCGATGAAGGTAATTCATAATCCTCAACTCCCAACGCTGCATTTACACTGGCAATATTTGAATCATGTCCGCACAGAAAAGTAAACTTACGATAATCCGAAGCTAATTCATCATTCATATAAACCAGCAAAGGATGAGCTACATTGTAAGCAATGACAGGAGCCGTAAAAAGGACATCTCCATATACATCCTTAATCTTTGCGATTTTTTCCCAGTCAGTCTGAGAAAGCTCATGCCCAAAGGCAGCTTTCTTTGCATCCGGCTCCTCATAATACTGTAGAATAAAAGCATCCGAAGCTGAGTTTGCAAGCTTTAAGGAACCTTGCATTGCTGGCTCTTCTCCCTTTTTCAGAATAATCTCCGTATCATAGTCATCGAAGGCACGAACTTCTCCCGACTTATAAGCCTGAGAATCTTTTAAATCCAAAACAGCTGCTATTATCCGGTACGATTCCTCCAGATTCTCATTAATGCCTCGTATTCCCTTTTCTCCTCCCATAGCCGAAATCTGCTTCATTGCTTCTTTACAAAATTGCTCATCATCTTTTGTTAGGCGTGGGAAGAAAACCGGATCCATCTTACTGGGAGCATATCTGTAATTTATATGCAGATTTGCAATCGGCATAAAACCTGAAGAAAAGTATTGGGCCGTAGCAATAGTACGCTGCATACTGTTGGCATAAAAATTTACGTCATCAGAACCTGGAACCTCATTTTCCTTAAACAAGCCTTCATCTACAAGCCATTTACGGAAAAACTGTCCCATCATTGTTTCGAGTACACCTCCCCGTAAAGTCAACTCGCTCGATGCTGCACTCCAGTCGGTCCACTGATGTGGCGTCAGTTTGCCCAAAGCACTGCCATTGGACGACAGAGGAGAGCGTATGTTATGTCTGCTTAGAACTACCACTTCCTTCAATGTATATTTTTCCTTGAACTCCGAAGAACGGCGAACTTGCGACCATACAAACGATGGACAAAGAAATACCACCGTCAGTAACCATAAACGACTCAAATTTCTCATAACCCAAACCTCCAATTTAGAATTTAATTTGCAAGCGGGTTTCTATCAGTCCTAAATTGGTATTAGGAACATCTGCCCTGTCGGTTGTTGCTGTATACGAACCGCGTACACGCCAAATCATATACTTATTGATATAATAATTGAACGTAGCCGACCAGTCATTCAGTCTTCCTCCTAACACACCTGCTTTATGGTCTGACATATCGGTATAGTTATAAGAAAGAACAAGCTCCATTGAACCTGGATCTGGAGTAGCAATACCACCATCCAAATCAGAATATTTATAGTTCTTTCCTTTCACCAATGCCCGGATGGTTCCATAGGCACCACTCGCTTTATAGCTAGGTCTGTCATTCCGGTTCACATTTACATAAAAGTACTGCGTTTCAAGTCCCAGTCGTCCCCAGGCAGCAGTAAGTTCGGGCGTAAACTTATAAAGCATTTTAGCATTATCGATTACAGCTTCTTGCGCCACTACCTTGGCTATGCGGGTAGGAAATGTTGTCGACAAGGTATAAGCGTGATGATTCAGTTCCGAATCTGCGTTATACCGCGGTGTTTCGAAAGCTCCCGAGAAACCAACATGGAAAATTCTTCCCGGCTCACACAGAGGCTTGTACACCAAACGGCTCATCATACCAACTCCCTGGTTTCCCAATTTGTCTGATGTCATCTTCATTGCATCCGATTCTGTAAAGAAACTTACTGTTCCTAAGAACTTCTTCCGGGTATGCTGATACATCAAACCAATCATACGAGAATTGTTGAAGGCCTGGTTACTGGCAGGTTCTTCCATCGAAATCTTAAAAGAAGAACTGGTAGAACTCTGCAAACCAAATTGATGAATGAAATATCCGGCACGCAGGAAATCATTGCAATCTTTATCAAAGTTATATTGGATAAAGACATCCTTCATGTTTACTTTTCCGTATGCGTAACCCATGTCAACTTTAGCCTTCCATTCGCCATACGAAGCACCGAAACCTACGCGCATATCGGGAATGGCAAATCCATCGTTGAATTTATCGTCCTGTTCGTTAGCCTTAAACAGACCACCATCCAGCAAAATACGGCCAGAAGGCTTTATTTCCAACTTATTCTCTTGTGCATTAGCACCATATATCATTGCTAAACCTAAAGTCAATATAATGAACCGTTTCATAGTTGTCAGATTTTAAGGGATAATTAGTTATTGGATGTAAATTCACTCTTGGCCACCTTGCCTTTATTCACCAGTTCCGCAAATTCTTTCTTTGCTTTTTCCAATTGTTTCATGAAATTTTCATTCGCATGCAAACGAGCCACAACAGCACTGGCTACAAGTCTGGCAGCATCTACATCACTCTGGAAGTGATAACCACAGATTACACGACTTTGTCCCATCTCATATCCGCGTTTCAAAATTTCATTCTGTCTGTCTACATTGATTTCGGCAAGAACAAGGGCAGTTGCCCAACCGATAGCGGTATGTCCGGATGGATATGAACCGTTTGTTGATAACTCTTGCTGCTGCTCCGGGTTGCAGGTCATTTCATTATAGAAAGCAAACGGACGTACGCGCATATAGTGTTCTTTTGCTTCGCGGGTTGCCAAATCACCGGCATCCTCACGCATACCTAACACCAGTTTATAAATCTCAGGAGTTGTTTCTTTTGATATTTGCACACCGAAAGCTTCTGAAAATGCATTGGGTACTCCATCTCCATTAACACGGGCATCGGCTGCAGCCTGATCGCCTCGCGGTGTATCTCTTTGAAGTTTGCCCCATTTATATTGGGCCTCATCATTCATAAATAAAATAGAACCCGGTTGTGGAGGAGCAGGCAAAAGATTTAAACTACTAGCTACTTCATCCGCACGTAAAAAATAAAGGTCTGGATTTGTTCTAACATCCTTAATTTTCACTTGAGAAAACGATGCCACAGCTACAAATGACAAGCAGGCAACAAAGAAACTTTTTTTAATCATAATACTAGTTTTTAATTGTTTGTAGATTTTTGTTTTCGATGTTGCAAATGTACACGAGAGCACTCTGCTAAAAGGTTGCAAAAAATTATTTGAAGAATTTGCATCATGCAACTTTTTTCAAATTACTGATAATCAATAAAATAATCTTCTTCAGACAAGACACAAAAAAAAGTATGAATTCTTTGATTTCAGAATTCATACTTTTATATATCACTATAGCATCAGCTATTGGTTCAGGCTATCAGCCGCAAAAAATAAAAAACCATACTTTTCGGATTATTTTTCACATATTCCTTCAGCAAGGCATCATTTACCTTCAGCTTATTATTTACCAGACGACTTATGACAGGATTCAGATTGCCATAAACATTTAGCATTCCTGGAATGTACAAACGTTTGACCCTAGGGTTTCCCATTAACAAAGCCAAGACTCTAGCCGGCTGATTACTGAAGTTTGTAAACTCAAGAACTTCGGTCAAGATATGTTTGTCTGTCTTAAGCATCTGCTCATAAAATAATACTATAGATTTTTCCAAATCATCCGTTATTTCTTGAGTTTTTTCTGCTATCTCTTCATTTAATCTAGTATCAAACTTTTTGGTAATACGCTCCTCATTTTCTCTTTCCACTTTACTCCGTACAGAAACATATGCACACATCAGCCTGCAAATTTTATCCCTTAGAAAAACTTGCTCCAGATAACAGTTTATAGGATATAAACTCTTTAAAAGGTCTATCCTATCCATTTCTTTCATTTCAGTATGGATTTGCTCCAATTCTGCCATTAAAGCCTGAGTTACATTATCCGGCTCCAGACAACGGAGTTTATCCATTTTTTCCAAAATATAATCAGCTACAATACTCAATGCTGCTTCTGTAAAAATATGGTTAAACTCAGCATCAATATTCTGGACCTCTCCAGAAAGCTCAGACAACTTTTTCCTCTTTACGGCCTCGGAAAGTATATCCATATCCCGAAAAAGATTTGCATTTACACCTTCTATACAAACAGTATCTTCTAATTTTTGCTTGTATCCTTCCATTCTTTCTTTCAAACAAGAAATCTCATTAAGCCATTTCTCATTTATTTCTATCTGAGAAAAAATCTGTTCCAGATTATCCGAGGCAAGTGATTTTCGAGATATCTCAATCAAAAAGTTTTTCTCAAAAACTTTATATCCGCTTATCAGCATAATTTGTTTTTCGAGATACTTGGACAATACCAAAGCCATATCTCTGTTCTTTTTCATTATCAGTTCAGACAGGTGTTTAATTTGCTCTGACACATCGGGAGCATTAATATCTATCGCAGTGAACATCGATTTCAATTTTTCTACTTCCTGAACATCATTGCCACTATAGCGAACCATTAAAGATAAACTACCCAATCTACCAGCAATATCGTCCAAATGCGTTTTGATTACCCTTCTTTTGCTATGTTTTCTTCTGAAATATTCCAGAACGAAAATGAGTAATACAACAACAGTAAAGGCGATAATAACTAATAAATATTTGATACTGGGTACCGAAGTTTCCATATCTATCCATTGAGAAGCATTATCTGTAAAAGCACTTTGCTTCAGTACACCTATATTCGATCCCAAATAAAGTGTATCATTCAAGGCAAAAGCAGCTTTAGGATTAAAGCGGATATCCTTGAAATAACTGCCACACTCTTTTATCCCTTCTTTGCCAATAAGAAACTTCATCAAACCATATTCTGGTAAAGCATAGAACAACGTGTCATTAACCTTCAGCAACTTATTAAAACTTTTCAAAGGAATGGAATCTTTTTTCTCCTGACAGAACAGATAATGATTTGTCAAAACCATCAGCAAAGCATTATGTCCCTCTGTAACCGAGATATCACGTATAAAAGTTTTATCTTCAGTCCCCTTAATAACCTGAAACTTATCCCCTGTTCCATAAAAAACACCATCGTTCAATGTAGATATATACAACTTATCTGTATGAGACGATAAATAAAACGAAGTGATATATTTATTGTGTAATGCATCAACTAAAAATGAATTCCCATTTCCGTCAATACACACCAAATCGTCTTGAATCCCTAAATATACCCGACTTTTCTGATGCTCCTTTTTCAAACAATAGGCAGTTATCTTTGTTGGTGACTGATAAAGTACCTGTACAGAAGAAAATAGCATATTGCCAAGATACTTTCTATTTACTTTTATTCTTTTCAACACCTGTTTATTATTTATATAATAAACATAACGATCATCTGCCATTAAACCAGAAACAGCTTCGTTATCAGGTATTTCCAAAATTTTAGAGGCAACTGTTTCACCTATATTTTGTCTGTAAAGCTCATTGTTGGAATTAACATAGTAAACCGTATTCTCATTGACACATGATGCCACAATCTCACCATTAGCATTGAAAATACCCAAATGAAGAGGTATATTCCACAAAGCATTTTCTGTTAACAGAAGAGTAAAACCGTTTAGCCGGTCTGTTGCCAATACATTATTACAAAATTGCGGAATCTTTCTTCGCAGAGGAATTTGTAGAAATGACTGCAAATCATCACTAAGGAATAAATGTGTTTCATTCAGAAAATAATGAATAGCACCCAATTTATAATAAATACGTGGAGAGAATTTCAATACCACCTCATTTTGCACAACTCCGGTTATATCCTCTATATACAGTTTACCACGGGTAAGTAGATAAACTTTATTATCATACACAGATACATTGTAAATGGGTTCATCGGCATGAAATACCTGTACTTTATCATGCTGTAAATCTATAGAGACTAACCCTTCCTGAGTGGCACATAATAAATGACTTTTTCCATATAAACGGATATTATTGACAATATACGGCTTGCCGGAACAAGCCGTTTCACTGGAGTCCGAGGGATAAAGCAACTTTAATTCCCCAGCTCCTTGACACGATTTTACATACAATCCCTGGCTGGTAGCAACATATATTTTATCCTTTAGGGAAAGAATATCGTATACAGAATAATTATAACCTTTATTCGGAATGGAATATTTCTCTATCAGGCAAGAATTATCTGTTGCAAGTTTCCATTTTTGCAGACCAGAATTACGAATGCCTATCCAGCACATTTTACCATCAGACAAAACAGAATCTGTCAGCACTTTATAAATTCTGTCAGCACCAATATTGTATGACTGCAAATGTCGTTGCTGCATGTACCAGATATCTCCTGCCTCACTCCCTATCCAAAAAGCCGAATCTCCATCTAAAGAAATAGAAGACAAGCGTTCGTCAAAATACAGCTCCGTTTCTCCAAGATTTCTTATATTCTTTTCTTCATCATCACAAGCAACTAGAAAAACAGTAAAAAATAAAATAAAGGCAACATGTAGAAATATACTCTTCATATAACTTTAATAAAAGGATTTATGTCTGGAAACCCTTTTTAGTATTTAAGGTGTAACATATAGACTTTATAACATCTGGTCTAAAGATACGTATTTCAATATATCCTACAAACGGATTTATTTATATTTTTCTCGTTTACTCACAAAACTTTTCACAGAAATATATTTTTAGTACTTTGGTAAAACAGTTTATTTAGTACGGAAATGCGGCTTTTCTTTATTTACATGTTACGGAGCTGCAAGAATTTCACAAAGTCGGTCTTGAAAGCGATGAGCTGCACTATTGTTTAATACATTCTGATTAATAATTACAAAAGCCAGCATATTTCCGTTTGCAGCTTTCACATAACCTGCCAGTGAACTGACACCAGTAACCGTACCTGTTTTGGCACGTACATTCCGATAGGCTTTCCCTATTTTCATCCGGTGCTGTAAAGTACCGTCTATTCCGGCTATCGGCAATGCTTCATAAAAAGGCTGAAAGACAGAAGCATGATAATAAGCATATTTCAGATAAGCCAGCAATAACTCTGGAGAGATGTAATTATACAATGAGACACCGCTTCCGTCCATAATACGGTAGTCCGAAGGGTTAAAACCCAACTCTGTCCGCATAAACCGGTAAATAGCTTCCTGACCTTCTTTTGTTCCTGCCCAACGTTGATGAGAATAGTTTGCTGCCAGATGGTAAAACAAAGCTTCTGCACACAGATTGTCACTCTTCTTCAAAGCACGTTTCAATACAGGAAATAAATTCCTTTTAACGGAACCTAATAAAACAGAGGTTGTATCCGGTAATATCCCCCAATTACTTGTAGAAAAAGCTATTCCTCTTTTAGCCAACCGCTCACAGAAAACCGTAAAAAAGAAATCTTTGGAAGTATATATATTTATCGTCTTTACAGTCCGTGAAACTGCATTTCCACTTATTCGGATAGTATTGCCGTTATAAAGCCAATCTCTCGTAACGGTCAGCTTCCCAGCTTTGGGCGTATGACTTAGAGCTTGATTGTCTATTCTGTAAAAACCCGACTCGGGCAAACAAGTTACATGGGGAGCTGCTCCACGACCGGCAGGCCATACTGTTACATCTACACAGCCACGGTTCAGCATAAGCGGTGAAAGATAGGGTTGAAAAGATAAGGGTGTATCATCCCACGACCATCCGGGTCCCCAATACAGCGAATCGGTCATCGAAACATCCCCTACTACACGACCTGTTATGTGCCGGATACCTTTTTCTGAAACGATATTTACCAAGTTATCCAAATCTGTATCCATAAATTCGGGATCGAATCCACCGACCAGATACAAATCTCCACTCAAAGTATCATTATGAATGGTGCCTGTATGATATATCCGGGTCTGGAACTCATGCTTTTCACCTAAAGTGGCCAAAGCTGTTACCGAAGTAATTATCTTCTCAACAGAAGCAGGTCTGTAAAGTTTCTGCGACTGATAACGGTACACCGGTTCTCCTGCTGTCAAATCATAAACAGCAATTCCTACTTCCGAATTTTGTAACACGCCAGCCTGCTCCATCAGCTGGTCAATTTTGAAGGGAATCGTTTGCTGTGCCTGTACAGTCAATACACAAAACAAACAGATTCCCCCAAATATTAATCTCAATTTTTCCAGTTTATTCATAATTTATAATTCCCTAAATATCTCGCCTACAGTAGGATGTGGAAATACATATCGTTTCCATTCGGTAAACTTCCTTCCATCTTCTATCATCATGCCAGCCATGACAATCAGTTCCGATGCCGGATTTCCAAGCAAGTGTACGCCCAGCAAAGTATCATCTTCGGCTACCAAGACCTTGCATACTCCATTTACACCTTCGTTCTCAGCAACAAAACGACCGGAATAGCTCATTGGCAATTTCAGCGTCCGATAAGTTATACCTGCCTGCTGCAGTTCCTCTTCTGATTTCCCTACACTGGCTATTTCCGGATTGGTATAGACAACTCCCGGAATAGCCTTATAGCTCATGCGGTCTTCTTTTCCGAGGATATGATGGATAGCAACTTCGGCTTCTCGTACAGCAGTATGTGCCAACAACGATACTCCATTCAAGTCACCACAGACATACACACCGTGAACCGAAGTCTGCAAATGTTCATCTACTGCTATCAATCCACGTTCTGTACGCTTTAAATCCAAGTTTTCCAGTCCCAAACCTTCATATATAGGTCGTCTGCCTACACTCATCAGCAGTTTTTCAGTTTGCAATATCTGTGTTTCTCCTGCTTTTTCACATTGTACTTCAATGCCTTCTGCACATGTGCTTACACGTGTCAGCCTTGTGCCCAGACAAAAAGAAACACCACGTTTGGCATATTCGGTACGCAACATTCCTGCCAGTTCCTTATCCATGCCTCCCAATATTTCATCCTGCATTTCCACAACAGTTACTTTTACTCCCATTGAACTGAAGAAAGAAGCAAACTCCATACCGATTACGCCTCCTCCTACGATAATCAGAGAAGATGGAATTTCCTTGTTGTTCAAAGCATCTTTATGGGTCCAGTAAGAAATACTGTCCAAGCCTTCTACCCGGGGAATAAATGTTTCACTGCCTGTACAAATCAGCAAGTTATCGCATGTATATACTTCTTCACCGCAACGAACTGTATTTTTATCAACAACCGTGGCAGATCCTTCAACCAAACAGACATTACTTGATGTCAGTTTCGATTTGATTCCAAGTACCAGTTTACGTATTATCTTTCCTTTTCTGGCAATTACTTTAGGCAAATCCACCTCCGCACCTGCCACTTGCATAGCGTATTTGGATGCATGACGGGCCATATCGTACATTTTAGCAGTATAAAGCAATGTCTTGGTTGGGATACAACCTTCATTCAGACAAACACCTCCTACACTGGATTTCTCAAACAATACAACAGACAAGCCTGCTTTGCCTGCCATTTCGGCTGCCGTATATCCGGCAGGACCTGCTCCGATAATTGCTACCTGGTATTTCATCTCAATCGTATTTTAAGTTTTAAGGTTAATCTTGTAATATCTGCGCTTTTTCCCGATTTCAGTCCACTTTAACTATAGCGTTGTTTCGCTTTATCAACAGGGCTATCATTTCTTCACTTTTCTTTGGGGAAAGCTGTACCTTGCGTATCCTTCGTGAAGGAATATTGGCTGCATACCGGTAGGTAATCTGTATACGGTCCATAGCCAGCGCCGGAGCTACATTGGCCGAACGGATATGTTTGATTTCCACAATATCCTGCAGGGCAATTTTCACATTCGGGACAAACCGGCCCGTTTCCACCAACAGATAATTATCAGCCGTTACAATATATTGCGTATGTATCAGCATCTCTATTTCGAACAGCATTGCCATCGCAAATATAAACAGCGGTATATAATCGTGTACCCAAAAGGTATAAAACAAAGCTACAGCCGTTATACACATCAATGCTATATAGATACCTCCAACTTTCGAATGAAAAATCCTGTTCATAGTATAATATTACTTTATTTTTCGGTGAAGATAACGAAAAGATAAATTAAAATATCAATAAAAACAAGATTTTTGTAACTTCGCAACAAAACTTATTGCTATGGTTAGAAAATTTGATTTTCTCGTTATCGGTTCCGGTATTGCCGGAATGAGCTTTGCCTTGAAAGTTGCTCAGAAAGGCTCTGTAGCACTTATATGCAAAGCAGGATTGGAAGAAGCCAACACTTATTATGCACAAGGGGGAATAGCTTCGGTAACCAATCTGAAAGTGGACAACTTCGACAAGCATATCCATGATACTATGGTAGCAGGCGACTGGATAAGTGATCCGGCAGCTGTTGAAAAAGTTGTTAGAAACGCTCCTTCGCAAATTGAAGAATTGATCAAGTGGGGAGTAAACTTCGATAAAGACGAAAACGGTGAGTTCGATTTACACAAAGAGGGAGGCCATTCGGAATTCAGAATCCTGCATCATAAAGATAACACAGGAGCCGAAATCCAGACAAGTCTTATAGAGACTGTAAAACACCATCCCAATATCACAGTTTTCTCTAATTTCTATGCAGTAGAAATCATTACACAGCATCACTTGGGAATTATTGTGACCCGACATACTCCTGGAATAAAATGTTTTGGTGCATATATTCTCAATGAACAGACTGGAGAAGTAGATACATTCCTTTCGAAAGTAACAGTAATGGCTACAGGAGGATGCGAAGCGGTTTATACGCATACAACAAATCCGCTGGTTGCCACAGGCGACGGTATTGCCATGGTATATCGTGCAAAGGGAATCGTAAAGGATATGGAGTTCATCCAATTCCATCCTACAGCTCTTTATCATCCGGGCGATCGTCCCAGCTACCTCATTACAGAAGCAATGCGAGGTTATGGAGCGGTTTTACGCAATTTGGCTGGTGAAGAATTCATGCAAAAATATGACCCTCGTCTTTCACTGGCTCCACGTGATATCGTAGCACGTGCCATCGACAGTGAAATGAAGCTGAGAGGCGAAGACCATGTTTACTTGGATGTTACGCATAAAGATCCGGAAGAGACCAAAAAACATTTCCCCAATATCTACAAGAAATGTCTGTCACTGGGAATTGATATTACCAAAGATTATATACCGGTAGCTCCTGCTGCTCATTATCTCTGTGGAGGTATTAAAGTAGATTTAGACGGACAATCTAGTATCAAACGCTTATATGCTATTGGAGAATGCTCTTGTACAGGACTCCATGGCGGAAACCGACTGGCTTCCAATTCACTGATTGAAGCAATCGTTTATGCGGATGCTGCAGCCAAACATGCTTTGTCTGTTTTCGACCGCTATGATTTCAACGAAGATATTCCTGAATGGAATGACGAAGGAACAATCAGCACGGAAGAAAGAATTCTGATTACGCAAAGTATGAAAGAAGTAAACCAGATTATGGAATCGTACGTTGGTATTGTCCGTAGTAACCTCCGACTGGTACGAGCATGGAACCGCTTGGATATCTTATACGAAGAAACCGAACGTCTTTTCAAACGGGTAAAAGCTTCACGCGAGATTTGCGAATTACGTAACATGATTAATGTTGGATACCTGATAACTCGCCAGGCAATGGAAAGAAAAGAAAGCCGCGGACTTCACTACACAATTGATTATCCGCATCCGCAAAATTCGAATAAATAACTTCGATAACAATACCGAAAGATCCGCTTACCTGATGGTGGCGGATTTTTTGTGCTTTTCAGGCGATTTCAGAGACTTTTGATATTTTTCATAGCAATATACCACTGATAGCAAGATATTGCTTTCTAGCCCATTTAAACAAGCTATTTTATACAAAAGCAATCATTGACGTTTTTTCGAATATAAAAACCATATCAGTAACAGTACTAAAGGCATAACACAGATTTATAAAATTATTCGTAAAAAAAAGACCCCAGCATCTATCGATACTGAGGTCCCAGACTAAAACGGCGACTACCTACTCTCCCACAAATCAGCAGTACCATCGGCGTGACGAAGCTTAACTTCTCTGTTCGGAATGGGAAGAGGTGGAACCTTCGTGCTATAGTCACCTGAATTTCTTTATATCAAACATATTGCAAGCAAAAGTTCTTCTGCTAACTGACCTCCTTGCGGGGGCAGCCAAAAGTATATATCATCCATCCTTATTCGATAAGGAAAGTGAACGGGCAATTAGTAATGCTCGGCTTTGATGTCTCCATCTTTACACCTGCATCCTATCAACGTTGTCGTCTACAACGACCCTGAGAAATCTAATCTTGTGGCCGGCTTCGTACTTAGATGCTTTCAGCACTTATCCGATCCAGA
>ENA-UEQH01000066-UEQH01000066.1-human-gut-metagenome-genome-assembly--contig:-NODE-66-length-57732-cov-26.075709_pt1 | contig 57732 bp, 44 predicted proteins | sample MGYA00242945_ERZ507943 | MGnify/ENA primary metagenome ERZ507943 (study PRJEB26167, sample SAMN06115418) | human gut metagenome | host: Homo sapiens | place: China:Hubei | collected 2015-03-06 | study... | reverse complement strand
AGTATTGTCACGACCACACTGTAAAGGCTGAACAGCAGGGAAAGCAGGGCTGTGACCGCCAGTTTTCCACCAAGGATCTTTGGATAGGACACCGGAATGGTGAGCAAGTTCTTCATGGTATCATGGTTGTTCTCCCGGTCGATAAGCCACCCACCGATCATCACCAGGGAGATGGGGAGAAATACCTGGGTGTTGCCCCACACTACATTGGCAAATAGGTGGACAAAATCAAAATTGGGATCCCGGATCTCCGGGTTCACGATCAGTTGGGTGCCGTACTGCGCCACCGGGCAGAGGGACAGGGCCACAATGCCCACCAGCAGGATCTGGCACCGCCGCAGTTTCCACCACTCTGTTTGGATCGTCTTCCACATACTCAACACCTCCTCAAACGCCCTGGCGCTTGTAGACCAGCGCGATCAGGGTCAGAAACACCGCGGCCTCAACTCCGGTCACGAGAAACGCCTGGACGGTGGTGACAAAATAAGGGCTGACCCGTTCCAGAAGTCCCAACATCTCGGTACCAGCATTGGAATCGCAATGGCAAGAAACCCATTCATGTTCGCCGCGTCTCCTGCGGATCTCTCATAGAAGAAAGATCCGATGACACCACAGATACCTCCCACATACATGACGCCGGGGATTCCCAGATTCAGATTACCGGACTTCTCCGTGATGATCTCACCGGTACTCCCGTATAACAGAGGAATTCCCTGTACGATTGCTCTCGGAATAAATGCAAGTAAAAATGTCCACATGATTACTGTTCCTCCTTTTCTGCCTTTTTACGGAACTGCAGGCGATAGGTAATGGCAGAAGCAAACGTGAAAAAAAGAAGGTTACGTGCCGGAACAAAAGAGTTGGGCACACCGTCCTTTTCAAACTCGATTTCGATCTCGCGCGTCAGAGAGCACTCCGAAATCTGGCCCAAGACCTTCATGTCAATCATGTGATCCTGACCGAGACGCCCCTTGGCGTAAGGCAGAACGTCTTCGATGGTCTCTAGGATGTGCTTGCGGCATGTGATTTCAGCCGTGTGGCGCTGGTCGTAGTCAAAACCGACGGTCTCCACTTCCTTGAAATTTTTCAGCGCCCACGCCAAACATGTCGTGGAATCCTGTCCGCCCGAAAAAAGCACCAACGCTTTCTTGTCCGCAAAGCCACCGGCCATCTTGAATCCTTTTGCAATCATTGAGAACGGATGGATTCTACGGTGAATCAATTCAAAAAAAAGCAAACTGTTAACAAAAAATAAGAGCCCTTGCAATCAAGGGCTCTCGAGTCAAGAAAAAATCTTTTTGGGCTATTTAGTTTCTTTCAGGATTTCTCGTACTGCAATGCGAGCAAATGAAGGCGGGACAAAAACATTCACATTGTGTCGACCGAGATTGGAATCTGTTACTTGGCCAACTGCATAGAGTCCTTTGATTGGTACCCCATTCTTATCCAGTGCTTGTGCTTTTGTATTGATTGCTATTCCTCCCAAAGTTGCGTGTACTGCAGGCTCAATTTTCACACCATAGTATGGAAGCGTGTCGAATTTGCATCCAAAGGTTTTACGACCAAATTCAGGATCGTTGCCACTTTCTGCATAAGTTTTGTACTTCGCAATTGTGTTAGCCAGTCCTTTCGGATCAATTCCCAACCGTTTTGCTAGGTTTTCGAGTGACTTATCATGCAACACGTAACCTTTTTGAACATAATCCTTGATAATTGCCAGCTTGGATACCGAACTCTGGTCAAAGATTAGAAAAGCTTTTCCCGTGCCCCCAGTAGCTTTAATCATTGCCTGAGTCACACCAGTTTTGTCATTGCTCGTATCATCGATAAATCGATTACCACTCTGATTGACCATGATACCGCCACTTGTAAAGCGTAATGCGGTAAAGGAAATCTGGGTACCGTTGGCATTGTATGTGCTTGGATTAAGTACGATTTTTCCCATATCTGTCAGCTTTGCACCTACTTCTTGAGCCAGACGATGTCCATCGCCTTGCGTTCCAGCAGAGTTTGTCGTACCCAACACTGCCGCCTCAGGTGCAAATTGCTTGAGCATCTCCTTGCTGGCAGAAAAACCACCTGTGGCCAAAATAACAGCTTTGGCTGTTACTTTGTATGGCTTACCACTCAAAGGTGTGACCTCCACTCCAACGGCTCTACCATCCTTCATCAAAATTCTTGTCGCTCGAGCATTCAAACGTACATCCACCTTTTCCTTTTCCAAGGCCTTGGTAAAAGTTTTGGTAATTTCGAGTCCCGGAGCACGTCCGTCCGAAGGCGCATGTGCAAAAGGCTTAAAAATACGATCAAGATCAGCACCGTTTTCAACCAGAAAATCAACAACAACTTTGCTTTCAGGAGCAACAGTTTGAGCCATAACTGGATCGGTATCCGGATACCCTGACAAATATTTTGCAAATCCCTCAACAGTTGTATCTGTACTCTTATGCTTGGCTTGAACAACTGTTCCGCCAGCCTGAATATATGTTGAAGTAAAGGTACCGTTTCCTCCAAGTACGCCAAGCTTTTCAAGCAGGATGACATCTTTACCTGCACGGCTCAGTTCAATAGCAGCCATCATGCCACCAGGACCACCGCCAACAACTACAACATCGGTCGAAGCATCCCCAAATGCGGTTTGAACTGTATTTTTCACGCCATTCGACGCCTGGTATCCAGCTTTTTGAAGTGCAACACTGAGAGCTATCAAAGCAGCTTTACTTGAAGCAGTTGCTCCACTAACCGCATCCACGGCAAGGGATTGCGTCTTGACAACCGATCGCGCAATGACATCCAGCGCACGGGATCCCACTCCCTCGGTTTCGTTGTGCTTAAAACTGATATCCGCAATTTTGCCTTGCTTAACAACGACAGTCGTCTCTACCGGACTGCCCCAGACACCAGGAGCACTTGCGACATACGAACCATCCATCAGGGCTGCAAAAGCAGCTGTATGAACAAATGCAGCTATCGCAAAAGTTGCAAACTTCGGTACATACCCAGTCATTGTCAACCTCCTCTTTTGTTCTTATGGCGAGGACTTCAATTCCCCACGTTCTTCACTATATCGGCGAAGGTGCGCGCGCACTTTGTGTGCTGTCAAAAAGCCTCTCTTAGTTTGAATAGATGGTTTTCTACCGTTGCTAAGATTGGTCAAAAGTTCCTGCGATTGAGGCAAAAATGAAAGCAAGCTGGTACAAATTAGCTGCACTACTGAGCATTGCTTGGGCAGGAAATATCTGTGGCGCCATACAAAAATCGGAACCGGTTTATTTCTATGCCAGTGAATTTTCTCTTCCTGGCATTGAAATGGATTGTGCCGCGCCAACAATCGAAGCAATTCGTAAAGCAATCGCTCCTCGAGAGCTTCGGGTTGTGCAATTGACGTCAATAAAGGAAGTCGACAAAGTTTTCGGCATGCCGGGTCAGTTTGTTGCCGTCGTCGGCGCCTCGACATATTGGCGACATTTGCGTGACGGCATCCGCGATATAGCAACACTGGTTTCTCACCATCAACCAGATCCTGATCACGCCGTTGGTGCATTGGTCGTGGTACGTAAAAATAGTCCAATTAAAACATTGGACGATCTGGAAGGTCACAGTATTGCCGTCAATGAGCCAAACGGCTTTCAGGCTATTCAAGTGGTCTACCGCGAGATCGCGGATGCTGGACATGAATGGCGCGGATTTTTCTCCAACGTCAAATCCTACGGTCTAGACTTTCGTCAACGCCTTGAGGCGGTCCGCAACGGTGAAGTAGATGCGGCAACTGTCAATGTCTGCTACGCCGAAAGAATGGCTGCCAAAGGCATTGATGTTCTCAAAGATCTCAAACCTCTCTCGATCAAACGTCAAAAATCCGTTTCGTGTATGACAAGCACGAAACTCTACCCGAACTGGAGTCTCCTGGCTTCTCCGGAACTTGACAGCAGTACGCGCGTCAAGATCGCTAATGCGGTTTATGCCATGCAACCGGTATCCGATGGCCAGCGATGGACAATGGCAAGCGATTTTCGAGAAACTGATGAACTTTATCGCGTCCTGAAGACTGGCCCTTATGCCTACTTAAACCAATGGACGCTACGTCGAATTTGGGAGGAATACCGACTTGCCGTTCTCTGCGCATTGGCTGCAATTGCCTTTTTTCTTTGGCACTCTTGGCGAACTTCCCAAATCGTAGTCGTAAAAACAGCTCAACTTCGCGAAGCACTTGAACGTCAAAAACAACTTTCTCAGTATGCAATTGACGTATCTAAACGATACGAAAAAACTAGGAGAGCTCTGACAATCACTCAGCTTTCGAGCATGGTCGCACATGAGCTCAGCCAACCATTGAGCGGAATCCTGCTCTATTCACAAGGGATCCGCCAGCTTGTATGTACTGCTTTACCAATATCACAACAACGCGTTGCACTTGACGTTCTTGCCAAAATCGAAGCCAGAGCAAGAAAAGCAAACAATATTGTCAATTACGTTCGAAGCTACGCAAAAAGCAATGAATTGCCTTTTAATGAAATTGACTTGCTTTCAATTGTCAAAACAAGCGTAGACAATATGGTTATCGCTGGGAAAATGTCCGAAAAAGCTTTCCAAGTGAACTGTAGATACAAATACATATGGATCCTGGGCTCTCAGTTGGAACTCGAATTAGCATTGAACAATATAATCGAAAACAGCATCCAATCCATTGGTAAATCCTGTCGAATCAATATTGATCTAAGTGTTTCAAGTCAGTCTGTTCATCTGGATGTAAGCGACAATGGACAAAATGTTGACAACACCCTCTTGCAATCGTTATCCGAACCATTGTCAACTTCAAAAAAAGAAGGGCTAGGGCTTGGGCTTTCATTGGTTCGCTGTATCGTTGACAGACATGCCGGAACAGTAACTTTTAGCAACACAAAGCAGGGCGGTCTTCGGATAACTATGAAATTTCCTGTTCTGCGAAAAAAATAGATATGCTTGAGATAAAACGAGATTGTTTTTTAATACGGGTCGTTGATGATGATGTTGAACTACTTGATGCCATCAAGTTTTGTCTCGAATGCGCTGATTGGCGAGTCGCCATCTACGTGTCTGCAACATCATTTTTAGCAAATGAAAACTTTGAACAACCTGGCTGCATCATTCTAGACATTAACATGCCCTCTATCTCAGGTTTGGAACTTCAACAGTTTCTAAACACGTGTGACCACGCTCTGCCTGTAGTATTTTTAACTGGGCATGGAAATATGAATACTGCAATTCACGCTTTCCGGCATGGTGCTGTTGATTTTTTACAAAAGCCTTTCGAACCTGATGAACTTCTTACAGCAGTCCAAAAGGCTATCAAAATTGCGGAAAAACAGTATTTAGCTCGTCTTAACCGTTCGGCCACGGCCCGTTGGAATAGTCTGACAGATAAGCAAAAACAAGTCGCCAAAGATTTGTTAACCGGCGTAACAAGTGCGGATATTGCTGAACATTTAGGTATCAGTGAACGAACACTACAACGCCATAGACAAAATGTTTTCCATAAACTTGGCATTAGAAAAACAGCCGATTTAACAACCTTCCGTATTCAATTGCAACAAGAAACTGGAAATTTTCCATAGCCCAATAAACCTTGCTTTGCTAACGGTCAAGCTTGATGACAATTGGGGCGAAGTTTCGTTAGGCGCTAGCTATAACGTGACCGACTCTGTGCATGCGTTCATTGATATCGTTACCAGTTTCGATGGCGATATTGACCAGAAGTGGCGCGTGAACTTCGGTGGTCGCTACGTCTTCTAATGTGAGTCATCTACCCTATTAAGGGATCACAAAACTCTTTTCACACATCCCCAAATAGATCTAAATTTTCATTGGGGATGTTTTTTTATTAAATTCGTTCCAAACAGACAACTGAATCTTTATCCCAACATCTTATGAGCAGACCTTCTTACAAGAGATAGGCACATTTGGCATAATCAGATATATCTCATTGATATATCTTTTTAGTCAAAAAAATGAGCAAAACCGCAAAAGTTTTCATGTCCGGCCGTAGCCAGGCCGTGCGGCTCCCAAAGGAATTTCGATTCGACACCAAAGAAGTCTGGATTCGCCGCAATCCGGATACCGGAGAAATTATCCTCAAGCCAAAGCCCGACCTACCCGAAGGGTTCCAAAACGGTCTGCAAGTCTTCATGCATGAGATGGCTCAGCTTAGACAGGAGCTCGGTGACGATTGGGAACCTCTCGAAATCGAACCAAGAGAGCCCTGGAATCCCAAGGAGCTTTTCAAATGACCTGCTACCTGTTGGACACAAACATTTTGATCACCGCTACCAACGACACGTCGGCCATTCTTAACAGCCATCTTGCGAAACATACCAACGACGAACTGTTTACATCTTCTTTGAGCTGGATGGAGATTTACCACGGAATTCTGAGAATAAGTCCCGAAGGAGTGATGACTCATAAGGCCAGGATGTATCTCAAAGTTTTCGAAAAACTTGAGTCATCGATTCAGATCGAACCTTTCACCAAAGAAGACGCCGAAGCCGCTGCCAAGCTTTACGATCACTCTCGCCGACTTGACCGTATGTTGTCATTTCAAGACGCATTAATTGCCGGTCAGGCAATTTCCCGAAACTTTGTGCTTGTCTCCGGTGGTCGCCGAGCCGGCTTCGAGCTTTATGCCGACATGGGGTTGAAATACGAAAACTGGCTCGATCCGCTTTCACAAACGCCACCTTCAACGCTACTCAACGATCTGCTATAGCAAGTAGGCGCCGAATCTCCGTCAGGGTTTGGCGCCGATCCACTCATAGACGCGCACCGGCACTCGCTTTCCTTCGTCATGCTTCGGTGCCTGGGCGCATGATCCTGAGCAAGCACCGCTTGCACACGCCGGCAGTACTTTCGTGAACCGCACCTTACCTTTGGTTCTCAAAGTCTCCGCCACCATTTCCACCATCTCGAAGGTGGTACGGAACTGTTGCGCGAGTTCCGGTTGTGTAGCCGTTCCGTAACGGCGCAGATAGTCCTGGATATCCATCAAAAGGCTCATACTTTGTCCTTGTGTTGCATGCAAGAAAAAGCCGCATCCGACAGCGAGTCTCTGGTCTAAGTATCGGATGCGGCCAGTCAGGTGCTTCAGAGCTTTGTTCTCCGAAGCTTTACGGTTATTTGATTACGAAGGCTGCGCCACAGCGATCGGGATCACCTTCGGACCCTTGCCGCGATTGTTCTTCACATAGTTGCGCATGAAGAACAACAGAGAGGCAAGCAGGCCGAGCGAAATCACAATGGCCACGGTCGCGTAGAGCGGATCCTGAGCAAACGTGCCAACACGGTAGACGATGGTGGCCGTCGAGTAGCCGAGAACCGTCGTCCAGGCCGCCAGGAACAGCGTCCAGGCTGCGCCTGCCTCACGATAGACCGCTGCGATTGCCGCTACGCAAGGCATGTAGAGAAGCACAAGCATCAGGTAAGCAAAAGCAGCCAGTTGAGAACCGAAGAGCTTTTGCATCATGTCGATTGTCGTCACCGTCACTTCCTGTGATTCGGCGGCGGCTGCCGTATCCGACAAATCGTCAACGGCGATGCCGAGCGGATCGGTCAGAGCGCTGCCGAGGTCAGCCAGATTGTCAACGATCGTGCCGCCGGCTTCCGAGAGAATGGCACCGAGCGACCAACCTTCGTCAGCTTCTTCTTCAGCGGGTGCAGCAGCGCCTTCGCCTGCAGCTTCCGCATTCTTGTCGCGAGCCATCTGGTCGTAGAGCGAGTTGAGCGTGCCGACGACAGCTTCCTTGGCGAAGATGCCGGTAAAGACACCCACGGCCGCCGGCCAGTTTTCCTGCGTCACGCCCATCGGCGAGAGCACCGGAGCGATCGTGTAGCCGATTTCAGAGAGGACCGACTTTTCGGAGTCCTCATTGCCGAACGAACCGTCGGTACCCCAGCTGTTCAAGAAACCCAGTACGGCGCAGATCACAACGATCACTTTACCGGCACGGTTCAGGAAGGCCTTCAGGCGATCCCACGTGCGCATCATGACGCCCTTGACCGTCGGGATGTGGTACGGCGGGATTTCCATCACGAAGGCGGAAACTTCACCGGGCAGCACCACGCGCTTGATCAAAAAGCCCGTGATGATGGCAGCAATGATGCCGATCACATAGATGCCGAACACCAGATTCTGGCCATTGGTCGGGAAGAACGCCGTCGCAAACAGCACGTACACAGGCATGCGGGCGCCACAGCTCATGAAAGGAGCCATCATGATGGTGATGATGCGGTCGGTTGCCTTATCCATCGTGCGGGTAGCCATAATGGCGGGCACGTTGCAGCCAAAGCCCACGATCAGCGGTACGAAGGCTTTGCCGGGAAGTCCCAACGCGCGCATCACGCGGTCCATCACGAACGCGGCACGAGCCATGTAACCCGAATCCTCAAGCATGGCGAGGAACAGGAACAGGAAGAAGATCGGCGGAATAAAGGTCGAAACCGTCGTAATACCGCCGCCGATACCGTCGGCAAGCAAAACCTTAAGCCATTCGGGCGTGCCGACTGCCTCAAGCAGGCGACCGAAACCGTCGACAAAGATGCCGGCAAACGTGATGTCGAAGAAGTCGATGAAAGCGCCGCCGAGGTTCTGCGTAAAGAGGAACATCACGTACATGATCGCCAGGAAGATCGGCAGTCCCAACCAGCGGTTCAAGACCACGCGATCGATCTTGTCGGTCATGGTGTTGCTCATTTCGCCGTGACGAATCAGTGCCTTTTGCGTGATGCGATTGACAAAGTTGTAACGAGCGTCGGCAACCACGATATCGGCGTCGCCGTCATAGGCGGCATTCACATCATCAACGATCTTCTTAACCTTGGCGTAGGCTTCGGCGGGAAGCTTGTCTTCAATGCCCGGAGCGCCTTCAACGAGCTGCAGCGCGAACCATTCAGGACGTTCCACGCCCTCTTTGCGCAATCCTTGAGTAATCGCCTCACGAGCCTTCTCGATACGATCTTCGAACGAAACATTCATCGGAGGCAGCTGAGGATCCTTCAGAAATTCCGCAACCGTCTTTTGAAGTTCACGCACCCCCTGCTCGCGCGCTGCCACCAGTCCCACAACAGGGCAACCGAGCGCCTGCTGCAGTGCCTTGAGATCCACCTCAATCTTGTGGTTCTTGGCAATGTCGAGCATATTGACGGCCACGACCATCGGCACGCGCATTTCAATGAGTTGCGCCGTCAGGTAAAGGTTTCGTTCCAGGTTGGAGGCATCAACGATGTTGATCACTGCCTGCGCTTCATCCGTGAGGATGTAGTCGCGTGCAATACGTTCGTCTTCGCCGGAAGTCGAAGCCGGCGTAATGGAATAAATGCCGGGAAGGTCAACGATCTCAACGTCGTTACCTTCAAAGCTGTAACGGCCAGTTTTCTTATCGACGGTGACGCCCGGCCAGTTGCCGACTTCCTGTTTGGAGCCCGTCAGAGCATTAAAAAGCGTCGTTTTGCCGCAATTCGGATTGCCGACAATACAGATGATATTTTTCATTTTGCAATCCCCAACTCAATCCAAGCGCACTTCCATAATGGCGGCTTCGTCCTTTCGAACGCTGATAAAGCTGCCGCGAACGCGAATCTCCACCGGATCGCCCAGCGGAGCCACGCGAACCACCTCAAATGCTGTTCCCGGTGTTGCACCGAGCATCAGCAAACGCCGACGGTATTCCGGCGCCTTTTTGTCATAGCCGACAATCGTTCCCTTGGTTCCGGGAGAAAGTTCCTTTAACAACATGGTTTGCCTGTCCCTTGTTCCGAGCCGCTTGCTTTTCAGTCGCAATTGAGCGGCTCTCAGTACACGTAAATTTTCTGAGCAACGTCGAAGTTCACGCCGATGCGACTGTCTCCGACGGCAATCAAAATGCTCTCGTTGACCGCGCCGCTTAACACTCGAACCGAACTGCCCACATGCAATCCGAGCTCATCGAGACGAGCCGCTTCGGGGGCCGGCAGCTTGACTTTGGCGACAATGCCGGGTTCTTCGATTTTCAGTTGCGTGAGCTTGCGAATTGTTCGTTCTTTGTTCATTGCTTTTGCGTCTGTGGTGGCACCGAAATCGCTCACCGAGCGACCCGAAGTCATCAACGATGGATAAATTCAATGCGAATGATACCTTTTCTCAATCTCAATGAGAACGGTTATCAATCAAAATTTTCAACAATGAATCAGCTCCTTAACCGTTGACTCTTGTTTCCTGATGTCGCTTAGCAGCGAAGAAGACGACGAGAGAACTTGAAAATTAACAATTCTCGTTCGCATCAAAAGAATGTTCGTCGCCGCTCAGATTTGAAAAAGAGCCGTGACATCGAGGGCCCCGGCTCTTTTTGATTTGCGAATCGGTTTACACCTTCATTGCGTCGTTGTGTGCTTAGAACGTGTGCACAAGACCCACGCCGAAACCGACGCTGTTGTAATCAGCACGCCCCATCAGCCCAAATTCTTTCTCGTTGGCACCGAGGTCCTTGTCAAGACCATCGCCGCCGACCGAGTAGAACGCGGCGCCGTAAAGCGTCGTACGCTTGCTCATGTCATAGGTATATGCCAGACCGAGAATCGTGGCACTGCCCTCTTCGTCGGACACCGCATCGTTTTCACCCTTGACGTACTGAACGGAAGCGCGCAGCGTGCCCTGTCCAAGCGGAGCCGTAGCGCCAAGCATGAAACTGTCGAAGTTATAGGCACCACCAGAACTCACCTCACTTGCTGCAAATTCTCGCGTCTTGCTGGCGTGCTGATACACAAAACTCGGACGGATTACTTCAAAGTCATAAGCAGCGGCTACCGTAAAAGTCCAAGAGTCGTCGTTATCTGACAAATTGTTGCGCTCGGCTATCTTGTCATACTTACGCATTTCAGCAATCGCAACCAAGGCCAGCGGGCCGTTTTCATAGGACACACCCAGACCGTAGTAGTGATCGCGATCCGACCATTTGGCATTGGAGTCGTCATCACCGGTGTTGCCCATCAGAGAAACCTTGAAGCCCTCCATCGGCGTCACTTCGACAACAGCCATGTTGCCGCTTGCAAAATCCTTAGACGCAAAAGCACCGAGACCTGCCACACCGACAAAGGCTTCCATCGGGTCAAATCCGCAGATCAGGTCAAAATCGCCTCCGGCACTTGCCAGACCGCCGATGTTGCCGAAGGCAAAATTCACCTTGTCATTACCGATGCGCAGATAGGCCTGACTGTCAAAAATCGTGCCTTCCGAAGCCATTTCACCCGTGTCCGAACCGAACTCGTTTTCAAGCGTAAAGCCGACGGTCCAGCCGTTGCCGAGATCTTCTTCACCGGTAATGCCCCAGATGGAATCCCCCCAGAAACCGCTTTCCATCGTGAACGAATCTTTGCTTTCCTGGGGTTTCTCACCACCTGACAGAGAAGCTTGATTCTGGTAGAGCACACCCGTCGAAACCGAACCGTAAAGCGAAACCTGAGCTGCCTGAACCGAGAAGGCGGCGGCGCTCACCGCCATCGCCAGAAGCGTTGTCTTGAATTTGGTCATTTGTTGTCTCTTTAAAAGTAGGAAGAAGCGACGGCAAGAAGCGTTTTTTCCAGACCTATCGAACCGTCTTGAATCGTTGCGAATTGTAATAGGAATTATTCTCATTTCGCAACAGCAGGCAAAAATCAGTGGGAAATCGTTGCCTCTTTGACAAAAAGGCAAATCGTTTAGACAGTTTTACCTAGCGCGGAGCATCAAAAAGCCCGCAACGAAACCAAGCTTCGAAGCGGGCCGAAAAATGATGGAAATGCGGACAGCTACGCTTTTTTACGCGGCAGACGCTTAATCAGCGAAGAGGTATCCATTCGCGCCGCACCCATCGCCTGCAGTTCACCGTAAAACTGATCAACCAATGCAGTCACCGGAAGCGATGAACCGTTACGTCTGGCTTCGGCCATGGCGATCCCCAAATCCTTGCGCATCCAGTCGATGGCAAAACCGAAATCGAATTTGTCGTCGACCATCGTTTCGCCTCGATTGGCCATCTGCCAGGAACCTGCCGCCCCTTTTTCGAGCACTTTCAGTACCTTTTTCATATCAAGGCCCGCGTTCATGCCGAAAGCGATCGCCTCAGAAAGGCCCTGAACGGCGCCTGCCAACGCAATCTGGTTGACCATCTTTGCAAGCTGACCGTTGCCTGCGGGCCCCAGATGCGTCACGTTGCAGGCATAAGCATCGATGACAGGCTTTGCCTTTTCGAACACGTCGGACTCGCCGCCCACCATCACGGTAAGAACACCGTTGACGGCACCGGCCTGGCCACCTGAAACGGGCGCATCCAGGAAACCCAGCCCACGCTTCTTGCAGACCGCAAAGAGTTCGCGCGCAAGATCGGCAGAATCGGTCGTGTGATCCACGAAGACCGCACCCGGCTTCATGCCAGCAAAGGCGCCCGAATCTCCCAACACAACGCTGCGCACGTCATCGTCGTTTCCGAGGCACGCGAACACGAAGTCGGCGTCTTTGACAGCCTCAAAAGCCGTTTCCTTAAAAGCGGCGCCGTACTCCTGCGACCACTTCTGAGCCTTGGCGATCGTACGGTTATAAACCGTCACCTCAAAGCCCTTTTTGACCAGATGTCCGGCCATGGGATAGCCCATCACGCCGAGCCCCAAAAACGCGCATTTGATCGTCATTTGCTTCTCTCCTTTTCAGCCTTCAACCTGAGCGTATTCGGCCGCCTGATCGCCCCAGTCCCACAAGTCGGACAGCGTCTTTTCGATGGCCTCGTAACGCTCTTCGGTGATGCTGCCTTCGTTTAACAGAGTCTCGTAGCGGTCGCGTACGGAATCGATCTCTTCGAAATACTTCTCAAGCGTCGTCGTTGCAGCCCCTTGCTGCGTGAGCCGCTTACGGCATTCGGCAAGCCACTTTTCCCGCTCGGCATCATTGAGCGTTTGCGGCGCACAGCGGGCACGCAGGCGAAACAGCAATTCATTGAGGCGTTCATCGTCAAAGTAGAGCCTTCCGTCGTGCACCTGCTCGGCGATCGTCTCAAAGTCGAGATTCAAAAGTCCCTGTGCACGAGCCCGATCGGCTTCGCTCACAAAACCGTCGTAGAGCGCCGTTTCGGGATCCTTGGGGCCTTCGCTTTCAAAGCGCGCTTTGTTCTGTTCTTCAAAGATCTGCCATGCCTGCAGCACGGGACCTTCAATCATGCCGTGAAGACGCGTAAGCTTTTCGCCGAAATCAACCACTTGCCGCAGATCAATACCAAAGCGCTCGCAGACCGAACTTGACGCCACACGCAGATCCGCGCAGACAAACGGGCACTCGTTGATGCGCAGTCGACGCAACGCCAGAGGCTCTTCACCTTCTTCTCGCATGTAGGCCGGTGCAAAAGCACGTCGAGCAATCACTTCGGGCGACAGGCTCGTGAGCTGATCGGGATCCTCTCGACAGTCCCAGACGAAGTATTCGTTTTGATTGTCGGGATTTCGAGCAACCGGCATCACAAAGCGCAGGAAACCGCGCTCCTGTCCCGCTCTCGGATCGACCCACAGACAGGGACGACGCGTATCGAGCGCTTCAGCCACCTTGGTTTTGGTGCGATTGTTCAAAGCCCATTGCCACAGCCGCTGCTTTTTCTCAGCAAGGAATCGCGCAAGCGCCACCGTAGCCGACACGTCGCTCGAAGCATCGTGTGCGTGGCTGTGCTCAATGCCGTTGGCTGCCGTCAGTTTTTCAAGTTTGAAGGTTTGACGTTCGGGCTTGTCGGGATCGGTACCGCGCACCTTGGGCCATTCCACGCCCTCGGGGCGAAGCGCCCAGACGGCAAGCACGAACGGGTACAAGTCCCAGCGCGAGCAACCGTTTCGCCAAACGTGACTGTAGACGTCCAGAAGACTGCGCCAGAAAAGCGCGCGGTTGACCTTGTCGTCAAAGCCGATGCTGTTGTAGCCCACCGAAATGGTTGCGGGCGTGTTGAGTTCCTTAAAGACACGCTTGGCAAAATCAACCTCAGGCATGCCCTTTTCAGCGGCCGTCTGCGGCGTGATGCCCGTGAGCACGCAGGCCATCACTCCGGGCAGGTACTCCATCGAAGGACGGCAATAGAAAACATCGGCCTCGGCCACCGTTTCAAATTGAAGCGTCGTGCGCATGCCGGCAAACTGTGCCGGCCGATCGCGCAGCGTATCCAGCCCGAAAGTCTCGTAGTCGTACCAATAAAAAGTTGTGCTCTGCGTCATTTCTTTTGTCGGTGGGAAGCTTGATCTTCATTTTCTCTTCCCGAAATAAAAAAATCGCCGCGGCCTTTTTCCTGCGGCGACTTCAATTTAAGCAAATCCAGGCAAAACGCAAGCGTCCTTATCCTACGTTTGCTAAGGAGCAGTCTCCTGCTGGACTTCTTTCTGCTTGGCAGCATTGACAAGGCTTTGCAAATAATTGGCCGCGTACAAGGCAATCGTCTCGAGCTTGATGTTGCCGTCGACCGGCACGGGACCGGAACCCCGCTGCAGCGCCTTGCCGTCAATCACGGCTTGGAAATCAAATGTTTTGGCGACATTGTTTTCCGCTGTCACGCCGTAAAAGAGACATAAGCGGCATTCGGACGGAACCTGATCGTGGTTCACAACGCGCGTCTTCACTCCACGTTGTTTGAGTCCTGCTTCAATGGCCTGCACGAGCCGATCGGAGCTCAATTGAGGATTTTGATGACGCACCACGCAGATCGTATCGATGGCGCCTCTTTGCGACTGTTCTTGCCGCTGTTCAGAGCCTTGTTGATCCTGCTGCAAAGCCGCGCAACCGGAAAGCAACAGGGACGCGACCGACAGCAACACCAATGTTTTCGACGACTTTTGCATGAGGCCTTCTCCTCGCGACTGTTCTTTTCTTTCACTGCAAACTTGTCAGAGTTTAGCGAATCAAAACGCTGACAAAAGTGCAGACTCGGCGGCTTTGCTTTGCCTGCCGACAGCCGTCGGCAACGGAACTCCTACGGCTGTCGGTTGCAACGTTTCTGCCATCAAGCGATTTTGGAGTAGCCGCCGGCTCGATCGGATTCGCGCAAGTAGCGGTCAAACTGCATGGCCACGGCACGAACAAAGATCTTGCCCTTGGGCGAAACGATGATCTTGTCGGCCGTGAGTTCGGCAAGCTCGTGCTTGACATAGGCCTGAAGCTTCTTCATTTCGTAGGCGAAGTATTCGTCGAACTTGATGCCGAATTCCTCTTCGATTTCCCGCTTATCGAGCTCAAAGCGACACATGATCGTCATGATGACGGCGCGGCGCAGCTTGTCGTCGTCGTTGAGATCAAAGCCGCGGCAGGTTGCAAGCTTGCCCGACTCGATCGCTTCGCTCCAGGGCTCGATTTCGCGGGGGTTGCATGCGTAGAGACCGTCGACGAACGAAATCGAGCTCGGCCCCAAGGCCACCATGTCGCACTCGGCTCGCGTGGAGTAGCCCTGGAAGTTGCGCTGGATGGTGCCGTTGACCTGAGCAATCGAGAGCTCATCGGTTTCCTTAGCGAAGTGATCCATGCCGATGTAGCGGTAGCCGTGGCTCGTGAGAGTCTTGATCGCATCGAACATGATGTTGACGCGTTCGGCCGCTCCGGGCAGCTCCGCGGGAATGATGCGGCGCTGAGGCTTGAAGATGTTGGGCAGGTGCGCGTAGTGATAAAGCGCGATGCGATCGGGTGAAAGCTCAATCACCTGCTCGATCGTGCGGGCAAATGTTTCGCGCGTCTGACGCGGCAGACCGTAGATAAGGTCCATGTTAATCGAGCCGAACCCTTCGGCGCGGGCGCTTTCGAGCACTTCCTTGGTCATTTCGAAAGGCTGAATGCGGTTGACGGCCTTTTGCACGTCCGGATTGAAGTCCTGCACGCCCAGGCTCATGCGGTTGAAGCTCGCCTTGCGAAGCGTCTTGATCTTGGACGGAGGGCAGCTTCTCGGATCGACCTCAATGGAAAATTCGCCGCCTTCCTCAAACGGGAAGCGCTCATTGAGGCCCGCCATCAGTTCCAGAATTTCGTCGTCGTTTAGGAAAGTGGGCGTACCGCCGCCCCAGTGCAGCTGCTCGAGCGTCTTGATGCCCGTGAGGTGTTCCTTGGCAAGATCTGCCTCCTTCAACAGGGTCTTAATGTAGGCCGCAGAGCGCGAGTGATCGCGCGTGACGATCTTGTTGCAGCCGCAATAGAAGCACACGTCGTTACAGAACGGGATGTGGCAGTAGAGCGAAAGCTTGGCGGGCTTAGCAGCCTTTTCTCGGCGGGCGAGCGCGGCCTGGTAGTCCTCAGGCGTGATGCGGCCATGGAATCGGTCGGCCGTCGGATAAGACGTATAGCGCGGTGCGGGAACGTCGAATTTCTTCAAAAGAGCTTCATCGGGCAGCTCTACGCCGGCACGTGTGGGGTCGAAATCCATATTGAGAAACCTCGAAAATTTCTATGACAAAACGCAAACTTACCTGTTATGATTCAGCAATTAGCGAAACCTTTGACAACAATCAAATGTTTCGACGACAGTTTACTGCCGGCCTGAATCGGCTCTGCTCTTAGCGGCAAAGTCCCCTGGCTGCCGGCGGTTTTCGGTTGCCGGCCTTCCCGAAGGACGGGCTTTGGATGCTTGCGGCAGTGTAAACGCTGGAGATTATTCTTTCATTAGCACGCACGCCGTTTCAAATCCTAAGTCTCCACCCGGTTTGGCACCGCCGACTGAAAACCGTTGCAGCGCGGAGTGCTTGCCGGGAGCTCTTCCGCCGGGCCGTTTTGTTTGCGTTCGACCCATATGCTCAACAACCCCACGATCAACATGGCAACCCTTCGGGTAGCGTGCTCCAACTGCAATCTGCGCGAATTGTGCCTTCCGCTCGGCCTCACCCTCAAAGAAATCGAACGGCTCGAGGAGTTAGTGAGCACCCGAAAGCGCGTGCGCCGCGGCGAAGCTCTTTATCGTGCGGGCGACCGCTTTGATGCGCTCTACGCCATCCGCCTGGGTTTCTTAAAGAGCGCCGTCACGAGTTCCGACGGCCGCGAACAGGTGACGAGCTTTCACATGTCGGGCGACATCGTCGGTCTCGACGGCCTGGCCGGCATGGTCTACTCAAGCGATCTGATCGCACTTGAAGACACGGAAGTGTGCATCCTTCCCTACGACAAGCTTCTTGAAGTCACGCAGAACATGTTCTCCATGAGCCAGCACTTCCAAAAACTGCTTGCCATGGAAATCGTGCGCCAAAACGGTGTGATGCTGCTGTTGGGCTCGATGCACGCCGAAGAGCGTCTGGCTGCCTTCATCCTGAACCTTTCGCAGCGCTTCGAGCAGCGCGGCTACTCGCGCAGCGAGTTTGTGCTGCGCATGACCCGCGCCGAAATCGGCTCCTACTTAGGCCTCAAACTCGAAACGGTGAGCCGCGTTCTGAGCCGCTTCTCGCACGACAACCTGATCATCGTCAATCAAAAGCACGTTCAAATCATGGATTTTGAAGGCCTGCGCGCCATTGTGAGCGGCCAAGCCTACAGCCACGAAAATCCGGGCCTGCACCGCATCGAGCCGGTTGCCCACCGCGGCGTCGACGACCTGGTCGGGCTCGAAGATTGATGCCGCGATGATTTTGCCGGCTCAGCTAAAGTTCTTCTCCACGCTGTCGGCAACCTCATCCAAGGTCACGAGCGTCAGATGTTCGTTCGGATCCTGAGCCAAAAGTTTCAGGCTGGGCGCAAATCCTGACTTGGAAAACAGAACGTAGTACGCTTGTTCGTGCGGCACTGCTTGCGCCTTCTTTTTGAGCCTGACATAGTCCCCGAGCGCAAATTCCGACTGCCGGAACTTGCACTCGCCAAATAGCCGCGCGCCGCCTTCAAACGGAACCGCGAGAATATCGATCTCCTCGTTTCTATCCCACCAGCGACCGATGCGGCTAGCGGCAAAAGGTAACTTCTCCTTGAGATTGAGCTTTTCCAAATACTGCCGGCAGACTTCCTCAAAAGGAAAGGATGCGATTTCGTTGAGCCTGGGAGCAACCTGATGCTTCCAGACGAGTTCAGCGCCTCCCATGTTCAAAACGCTGAAATTGGGCCACACATAGCGGTACCAAAACGCAACCAAATTGTCCGCGATGTCGTATAACCCACGCTGACTGTTGGCCTTCTCTTTAAAATTTTGATCGGCAGGAAACGATCGCTCGACAAAACCCATCTCGGCAAGCGAGCGTAAATATCGCGGCAGATTGGGCGACTGAATGACCGTCTTTGACGCAATCTCGGAAAATCGACGGCTTCCTGTAGCCACCGTCCTCAGGATGTCGTTGAAGCGCCCGGGCTCCCGGCACTCCTGCGCAATGAGCTGCGTCGGATAATCCCACAGTCGGCCGCTTGGCGAGAGCAATTGCTCGCGTATGTTTTCTTCGACCGATCGGTTCGAATCAAAACAGTTCAACGCGTACGGCGTTCCGCCCAGTACGGAATAGGCAAGCACGGCACCGACTGCGTCGTACTGAGGAAAAAATTGACGCACGTCGTCAAAGAGCATCGGTTCAACCTTGATGGTGCGCGTGGCGCGGCCAAAAAGCGGGCTTTTTTCGGAAAGCACTTCTTTTTCCATAAAAGAGAGCGCACTGCCACACAGAACGATCATCACATCGGCCGACTGCAGCTCGTGATCCCACAGATGCTGCAAAAGCGATGGCAACGTCGGATTACCTTCAGCCATATACGGAAACTCATCGAGCACCATCACCTTCTTACCGCTTCCTGGTAACGCCGCCAACTGACGGAAACCAGCCTCCCAATTGGGCAGCGTCTCGAGCATCCGGGAAACCGGTGCACCGGCCCGTTTCATCGTTTCGTTGAAATCCTGCCGCTGTCCCGCATCGTCCTGTCGTTTCGCGGCAAAGTAGACGCCTGCTTTGTCCTTGCAAAATTGCGTCATCAACGCAGTCTTTCCGATGCGGCGTCGTCCGTAGACTACGACCAGCTCGGAGCGATCCGATTCGTAGGCCGTCTGCAGCGTAAGAAGTTCTTTGTCTCGACCGATGAATGTATACATACTTGGATTCCGAAAAATTTGCTATCACTGAAATTACTATTTTTAAAGATAGTAATTCTTTTGGTAGCATTTTAGTCCGCACGGCATTTTCTTCGCAAAAATCCACGTCTTCTAAGCAATTCTGCGTAGAATCCTCAGCACAGCAACCCGAACGTCGATTCAACCTGTGGGATATCGACGCCGAAGGTTTGAGGAGTCTTCCAAAGGCGCCTCCTTTCGCCCGGATTGCCTTTCCTCGAGTCTTTTTTCGTATGAGCGAAGCCGTCAAATCCAACGACAAAAACCCTGAAATCGTTCCGCACCACGCCGCCGAGCCCGATGTCAGCCTCGGGGCGCTTGCCAAACTCTCCGCCCCGATCTTCATCGCCAATCTGGCGTTGATGGGCGCAGCCACAATCGACACCTTGATGACCGGCAACCTCGGCAAAGAGCATCTTGCCGTCGTCGCTTTGGGCGGTGCGACCTCCGTCATGGTTCTTTTCGGACTGGTGGGCATATTGCAGGGGCTCTCCCCCATCGTCGGTCATCACTACGGCGCACGCAATTACAAAGCAATCGGCTTTGAACTTTCTCAAAACCTCTGGCTGGCGATTTTGCTGGGCATCATCGGCTGCGTATTGTTGTTGCAAACGGATTTTTGGACGAAATTCGGCGGGGTCTCGGGCGAGGTTGCTCGCATGACCTCGCTCTTTCTCGTCTTTTCCGCACCGGGTATTTTCGCGTCGATCGTCTCCCGAAGCTTCATTGCTCTGAATGCGGCGGTGAGCCGCCCTCGCGTGACGATGTACGTGAGCCTTTTGATGCTCGCCTGCAAAATACCGCTCAACTGCATCTTCATGTACGGCTGGCTCGGCTTTCCCGCACTGGGCGGCGCGGGTGCCGGATTGTCGCTCGCGGTTGACGCGTGGCTGGCGCTCATCTGCTACATCGTCATCTACAAGAAGGACACCTTCTACGACAAGATGCGCGCCGAGCGCTTCTTCTGGCCTCAGATCAAGGCTGTTTTTGCTCAACTCAAACTCGGCGTGCCGATCGGCCTTTCGATTTTCTTTGAAGTGAGCTCCTTTACGCTCATGGCGATCTTCATTTCTCGCCTGGGTACGACCGATGTCTCCGCGCACCAGATCGTCGGCAACATCACCGCAACGCTCTATCAGATACCGCTTTCCATCGCCATTGCCGTGTGCGTGATGGTAAGCCAAGCGCTCGGTGCCGGCAGTCCGAAGGCCGCACGCGAGATCACGGTGCGAGGCCTGAAGGTAGCGCTGGCCATCGCGGCCTGTTCTGTGGCCTTCATGTATTTCGGACAGGACTTCCTGCTGGGGCTCTACTCCAAGGAAACCGCTGTGACATCGCTTGCCGCTTCGCTTCTGGTATTCGGCATGATCTACCACATCACCGACGCTGCGCAGACAGTTTCGAATTTTGCGCTGCGAGGCTACCGCGTCACGATGCTTCCGATGATCATCTACGGCGTAATGCTCTGGGGTGTGGGCTTGGGCGGAGGCTACTATTTCGCCTTTGACGGCACGTTCCTTTTCGGGCAACCGCTGCGCGCCGAGGGCTTCTGGATGTGCACGGCCGTAGGCCTGTGTCTGGCGGGCGTCACGCTGTCGGTCATCGCACTTTGGGTTTCCAAAGTTCGCGTGGCCGACTCACTTGCTCACGGGCACGCCGCACTCAAAACCAAGAACTGATGGGAGCACCGGAAGCATCCTTGAGAGCGGCTCGTGACGGATTGCAACATTTGCTCTAGTTCCAAACTCTCTCTTGGTAGAATGCTTCTCAAATTCAAAGTAGGCGTTTCTTCGAAGCGCTCGTTTTGTGTTGCGTCTTTTTCGGGACGCACGCCACGATTTAGGACATACACGACATGGCATTAGTGAGCATGCGCCAGCTGCTTGATCATGCAGCGGAAAACGGTTACGGCGTTCCCGCCTTCAACGTCAACAACATCGAACAAGTGCAGGCCATCATGACGGCTGCCGCCGAAGTCGGCGCTCCGGTCATCATGCAGGCGAGCGCCGGCGCCCGCAAGTATGCCGGCGAAGCGTTCCTGCGCCACATCATCGAAGCCGCCGTGGAAAGCTGGCCGGACGTTCCGGTTTGCATGCATCAGGACCACGGCCAGAGCCCGGCCGTCTGCCAGATCGCCATGCGCATGGGCTTTACGTCGGTGATGATGGACGGTTCGCTTATGAGCGACGGCAAGACCATTTCCTCCTACGAATACAACGTCGACGTCACCCGCCGCGTGGTTGAAAACGCCCACTGCATCGGCGTGTCCGTCGAAGGCGAACTCGGCTGCCTGGGTTCTTTGGAAACCATGAAGGGCGACAAGGAAGACGGTCACGGCACGGATGCGACCATGTCCCGTGAACAGCTTCTCACCGATCCCGATCAGGCCGCCGATTTCGTGCGTGAAACCCAGCTCGACGCTCTGGCCATCGCCATCGGCACGAGCCACGGCGCTTACAAGTTCACGCGCAAGCCCACCGGTGAAATTCTTTCGATCCAGCGCGTCAAGGAAATCCACGAACGTCTGCCCAACACCCACCTCGTGATGCACGGCTCGAGCTCTGTTCCGCAGGAATACCTCGCTGAAATCCGCGAATTCGGCGGCAGCATGCGCGAAACCTATGGCGTGCCCGTTTCCGAAATTCAGGAAGCCATCAAGCACGGCGTGCGCAAGGTCAACATCGACACGGACATTCGTCTGGCAATGACCGCCGCCACGCGCCGCTTCCTTTTCGAGCACCCCGAAAAGTTCGATCCGCGCGAGTACCTCAAGAAGGCCCGTCAGGCCGCTTACGAACTGTGCAAGCAGCGCTATCTTGAGTTCGGTTGCGAGGGTCAGGGCGCCCGCATCAAGCCGATCTCGCTTTCCGTGATGGCCGCCAAGTACGATGCCGGCGAGCTCGCGCAGAAGGTTCAGTAATTCGGTCTTTGCGCCACAGTATTGCGGCCGCGGAAATTGCTTCCTCGGCCGCATTTTTTTGACGCTTTTTTAACGCAGGAAATTTCGTTATGCCTCAGGATGCTCGTGACTTAAAAGGCAAAACCGGCATTCGGCGCCTCATCAACGCCACGCGCTACTCGCGAGACGGCTTTTTGAAAGCCTTTCAAACCGAAGAAGCCTTCCGCCAGGAATCCATTCTGTCCGTGATCGGCCTCGTTGCCCTCTTTTTCATCCCGGCCGCCTTCACGCTCAAGCTCTTTGCGGTTTTCGCCCTCGTGTTTCTGCTGGTGACCGAGCTCTTGAATTCCGCCGTTGAGGCTGCAATTGATCGCATCGGCCCGGAAATTCACCCCATGAGCAAGTACGCCAAGGATGCCGGCAGCTGCGCCGTGCTCTTTGCGCTCACGTTCTGCATCTTTGTGTGGTGCGTGGTGCTATGGGACGCTTTCGTCTCTCCGATCATGGCGCACTGATTCTGTTTCTGAGAGCTGCCGAGTTCGTACGACTCGGCAACTCTCCTGAGGTCACGCTCGGAAAGCCGGCAGCTCCGTCGTTCCCATGAGATAGAGATCCACGGCTCGTGCGCAGCGGCGTCCCTCGCTCATGGCTCGGACAACAAGCGATTGACCGCTTCGCGTATCTCCGCAGGCAAACACTCCTGCGACAGATGATTCAAACGGTCGAAGATCCGTCTCGGTACCCGCCTTGGCGTTGCCCCGCGCATCGCGTTGAATGCCGAAGGCCTCCAAGAGTTCTTCGGTCGGATGCGCGAATCCCATTGCCAAAAACACGCGGTCGGCCGCAATCTCAAAGTCCGACCCAGGCTCTTGCGTGAGTCTCTTTTTGGCCGGATCCAGTCTCACTTTCACGCAATGCAGTCCACGCACCGCTCCCGAATCATTGACCAAAATCTCTTTGGTGGAAATTCCCCACAGCCGTTCGCAGCCTTCTTCATGAGACGATGAGGTGCGAAGTTTCCGAGGCCAATCGGGCCACGTGACAGCCTTATCCTCCTGCAGAGGCGGACACGGTCCGATGTCGAGCTGAACGATACTTTCGGCGCCCTGTCGCCTTGCGATGCCCACGCAGTCGCTGCCGGTGTCGCCGCCTCCGATGATGACCACCTTGCAGTCCTTGCAGGAAATCGGCGTTTCATCGAGTTCGCCTGAAACGGCACGGTTCTGTCCGATCAAAAGTTCCAGCGCGAAATGCACGCCCTTGGCTTCCCTTCCCGGCACCTTGAGGTCTCGCGGCGTCTCCGACCCGCACGCCAGAACAACAGCGTCGTAGTCACGCTTGAGTTTGTCTGCCGACACCGTCTTTTGGGCCTGTGAAAACACCCCCTGCGAAAACGACTTGACGCCGACTGCGGCACCGAACTTGAACGCAACGCCCTCGGCCTGCATCTGCTCGATGCGTCGATCGATGAGATCTTTGGGAAGCTTAAAGTCCGGTATGCCATAGCGCAGCAAACCGCCCGCCTTCTCGTTTTTCTCGTACACCGTCACCTTGTGCCCGGCTCGCGCCAACTGCTGCGCACAGGCCAGACCCGCAGGGCCCGAACCCACCACTGCCACGCGCTTGCCCGTTTTGACCAGGGGCTTGACGGGCTTGACCCAACCCGAAAGCCACGCACGATCAATGATGGCGCGCTCAATGGTTTTAATGCCGACGGCAGCGTCTTCGAGGTAGTACTGCGTGCAGCCGGCTTCGCAAATGGCCGGACACACGCGGCTTGTAAATTCCGGAAAACTGCTCGTCGAATTCAGGCACTCCCAGGCGGCTCGCCACTTGCCGTCAAGCACGAGACGATTGAAGTCCACCGGTCGGTTATGCAGCGGGCAGCTTGCCGAACAAAACGGCGTACCGCAATGCAGACAGCGCATCGATTGTTGATGAATCTGCTCGTCATCGAGAGCAATCGTGAAGTCTCCGAAATGCTTGATGCGCTCTTCTACGCTCTGGTGACCGAACTCAATACGCTGCAGCGGTGCGTTCGGCTGATTTTTGTTTACGGTCATTGTCGTCTCCTGTTATTGCCGACCGGCACCGGCCAAAAGCGCTTCCTTGTACTGAAGCGGCATCACTTTCACGAAACGCGCGCGAGCATTGCTCCAATGCTCAAGCAATTCTGCGGCCAATTTGGAGCCCGTAAACCGCGCGTGGCGCTCAATGAGCTCCTTTAAGAGCTCTTCATCGGTCTTGCCGAGATGCCATGTACGCGAATCGCCCGAACGCTTCTGCTCGGATTTCGCGACAACTCGCTCAAGCGCAACCATCGACGTGTTGCAATGCGACTCGAAGTCGCCCTCGGCGTCAAACACGTAGGCCACACCGCCCGACATGCCCGAAGCAAAGTTGCGCCCCGTTTTGCCGAGCACCACCACAGTGCCTCCCGTCATGTATTCGCAGCCATGGTCCCCCGTGCCTTCCACAACGGCGCTTGCTCCCGACAGACGCACCGCAAAGCGCTCGCCTGCGACACCGTTGAAATAGGCTTCGCCCGAAGTCGCTCCGTAAAGCGTCGTATTGCCGGCAATGATGTTTTCCTGCGCTTTGCCATGAAAGTCGTCTCCCGCCTTCACGATGATGCGGCCGCCCGAGAGCCCTTTGCCGACATAGTCGTTGGCGTCGCCTTCGAGCACCATCGTCATGCCGGGTACCGCAAAGGCCCCGAACGACTGACCGGCCGTCCCTTTGAACGTCAAGTGCACCGTATCGTCGGCCAACCCCTGTGCGCCGTACAGATCAACGATTGCGTGCGCAATCTGCGTGCCTACCGTACGGTTGATATTGCGTATGGCGTAGGTTTTACGAACAGCCTGACCTTGCCGGATGTGCCGATCAATTTCGGCAAGAATTTGTGCGTCCAGACTCTTTTCGAGATCATGCTTTTGGGCCAAACGATGGCGCCGTTCCTCAGGACGGCTCTGCGGCCTGTACAGCACTCGGGCAAGATCGACGCCTTGAGCCTTCCAGTTGTCAATGTCGTCTCGCTGCTCCAGAAGGTCACTGCGTCCGATCAACTCTTCAAACCGTCGAACACCCAGCTGCGCCATGATTTCACGCACCTCTTGGGCCACGAAGAAGAAGTAGTTGACCACATGCGAGGGCTGCCCTTTGAAGCGTTTCCTCAATTGAGGATCCTGCGTGGCAATGCCGACAGGACACGTGTTGAGATGACACTGGCGCATCATCAGGCAGCCTTCGACCACCAAAGGCGCCGTGGCAAACCCGAACTCGTCGGCGCCTAGCATGGCCCCGATCACCACGTCGCGCCCGGTCTTGATCTGTCCGTCGACCTGCAGCACCACGCGCTCGCGCAGCTTGTTGACGACAAGCGTCTGCTGCGTTTCAGCCAATCCCACCTCCCAGCAGCTTCCGGCGTGCTTGACGGAAGAAACGGGGCTTGCGCCCGTACCGCCGTCGTGTCCGGCAATGACAATATGGTCGGCCTTGGCTTTGGCAACGCCTGCGGCCACCGTTCCCACACCCGTTTCGCTCACGAGCTTGACCGAAATGTCGGCCTTGCCGTTGGCGCACTTGAGGTCATGGATGAGCTGCGCCAGATCTTCGATCGAATAGATGTCGTGGTGCGGCGGCGGAGAAATCAATCCCACGCCGGGCACCGAATAGCGCAGTTCGGCAATGTATTCGGTCACCTTGTGTCCGGGAAGTTGTCCTCCTTCACCGGGCTTGGCGCCTTGAGCCATCTTGATCTGAATCTGATCGGCGCTAGCCAGATATTGCTCGGTCACGCCGAAGCGACCGCTTGCCACCTGCTTGATGCGCGAGCGCAGGCTGTCACCGTCTTCGAGCTCGATGTCGGCCACAATGCGGTCGTGTCCGAGAACGTCGGCAACCGTCATGCCTTTTTTGACAACGGAGTGTCCCGCCTTGAGTTCGGCCTCATAGCGTTTCGGATCTTCACCGCCTTCGCCAGTGTTGCTCTTGCCGCCGATGCGATTCATGGCAACGGCAAGCGTCGCATGAGCCTCCGCAGAAATGGAGCCCATGCTCATCGCGCCCGTCGCAAAACGCTTGACGATGTCCTTGGCGGGCTCCACCTCGTCAATCGGAACCGGGGTGCAGTTTTCCGTCTTAAAACGCAACAAACCGCGCAGCGTCATCTGCCGACGGCTCTGATCGTTGATGATTGATGCGTACTCCTTGTAGGTCTGATAGTTCTTCTGGCGAGCCGCTCTCTGCAGCTTGACAATCGCCTCGGGCGTCCACATATGCTCTTCGCCGTCGGCACGCCAAGCGTATTGGCCGCCTGAATCCAATTGCGCCTTGATCGGCATGCGTTTGGCGTAGGCTGCGTCGTGCCGCTTAACCGCCTCCCGCATGACGTCAAACAGCCCCAAACCTTCGATTTTGGACGGTGTGCCGTGAAAATAACGGTCCACAAACTCGCTGTTAAGGCCGACAGCTTCAAAGATGCGGGCTCCGCGGTAGCTCATGACCGTGCAGATGCCCATCTTGGCCATTACTTTGGTTAGTCCCTTGCCGACGGCCTTGACGTAATGCGACACCGCATCTTCGGGCGAAAGCCCTGCCAAGGGAGCCGCCTTGCGGATCAGTGCCAAACTCAGATACGGATGCACAGCTTCGGCGCCGTACCCCAAAAGCAGCGCAAAGTCATGCGTCTCGAAAACCGCCCCCGAGTGCACGATCAGACCCGTATTGGTGCGCAATCCTTCCCGGATGAGATGCTGATGCAGCGCGCTTAAAGCCAGAAGAACCGGAACGGCCACGCGCTCGCGGCTCACGTTTTCATCGCTCAGAATAAGGATGTTGTAGCCCTCGCCGATCGCATCGACCGCCTGCGCGCAGAGACTTGCCAGATGCGCCTCCACGCCGCTGTCGCCCCAGGCGGCCGGGTAGGTGATGTCAATCTCGAAGCTGCGGAATTTTCCTGCCGTGTGCTCGTCAATCGTGCGCAGCTTGGCCATATCGTTTTCAACAAGCACCGGCTGAAAAATTTCGATCCGCCGCGGCGGGTTGACGTTGTTGACATCCAGGAGATTGGGCTTGGGACCGATGAAGCTCATGAGGCTTGTCACCAACTCTTCTCGGATCGGGTCGATCGGCGGATTGGTGACCTGCGCAAAAAGCTGTTTGAAGTAGGCAAAAAACGACTGCGTTTTTTGAGAAAGAACCGGAAGAGCCGCGTCGTTTCCCATAGACCCGGTGGGCTCCATTCCCTTGGTTGCCATCGGCATCAGAACGACGTCTACGTCTTCCTGCGTCATCCCGAATACGCGCTGCAGCTCTGCCAATCGGTCGTCGGCCATCGGCGCTTGAGCGGTTGACTCCTCATCGGCGCTGAGATCAGCCAAACGCAGATTGAGTCGCTCCACCCACTCTCGATAAGGCTTGTCGAGCGCCACCTGATTCTTGATTTCTTCGTCGGAAATGATGCGGCCCTGCACCGTATCGATAAAGAGCATTTTGCCCGGCTCAATGCGCCATTTGCGGCGGACGCGACCTTCCGGAATGGGCAATACGCCCACTTCAGAGGCCAACACCACCGTGTCGTCTTCCGTTTCGATGTAGCGCGCCGGCCGCAGACCGTTGCGATCGAGCATGGCACCGATCTGTACGCCGTTCGTAAAGACCAACGCCGCCGGCCCGTCCCAGGCTTCCATCATCGGAGCATGGTAGGCGTAGAACGCCTGCCGATCGGCATCCATCGTCTCAGAGCGTTCCCACGCCTCCGGCACCAGCATCATCATGGCCTGCGGCAGCGAATAGCCCGCCATCACGAGCAGCTCAACGGCATTGTCCAGGCTGGCCGTATCGGATTGCCCCTCATAGATGAGCGGCACGAGCTTTTTGACGTCGTCTCCTAAAACGGCCGACTTCCAGACGTTTTCCCGAGCGCGAATCCAGTTGTAATTTCCCTTGACGGTATTGATTTCGCCGTTGTGTGCGATATAGCGATACGGATGAGCCAAGGCCCAGGCCGGAAACGTATTGGTGGAAAAGCGCTGATGCACGACGGCAACGGCACTCTTGCAAGCAGGGTTTTGCAAATCCCTGTAGTAGCGTCCGACCTGATCGGCCAAAAGCAAACCTTTGTAGACCACGGTGCGCGTACTCATCGAGGGTACGAAATACTCGCCGCCGTGTTTGAGTTTCAGTGACTGGATTCGATGCGAAGCACTCTTGCGAATCACATAAAGCTTGCGCTCGAGGGCATCCTGAACCATCACGTCGGGGCCTCGACCGATAAAGATCTGACGAATGACGGGTTCGGAGGCCCGCACCGTCGGGCTCATTTCCATCGTTTGATCCACGGGCACATCGCGCCAGCCGAGTACCACCTGGCCTTCCTTTTTGACCATGCGTTCGAGCTCCTGCTCGCAGGCTTGGCGGGAGGCGGGCTCCCTCGGCAGAAAGATCATGCCGACGCCATAGTCGCCGGGCGCCGGGAGTTTGACTCCGAGCGCTGCCATTTCTTCACGATAAAACGCATCCGGAATCTGAATCAGAATGCCCGCACCGTCACCGCACAGGGGATCGGCACCGACGGCGCCGCGATGATCAAGATTGTGAAGGATGAGCAAAGCATCTTCAATGATCTTGTGCGATACATGTCCCTTGATATTGGCCACAAAGCCGACACCGCAGGCGTCGTGCTCGGCATCCGGACGATACAGGCCTTTTGCGGCAGCCTCCTGCCGCACGGCTTGCGAACTAGCCATGGAGTTCTCCCTTTTGTGCGAGTTTTTTTGTCCCGGCACTGGAAAGCTTTTTTTCGGCCCCGAGGAAGGCTCCGAATCGTTGTTTTATCTGGCTTTCCGGGCCAAGTTTTCTTACTGTATCGAAGATAAAGAATGCCGCAATCAAGGAATTGGTTGCTTGGCAAGCTAATTGCCAAAGGCCTGATTTAACCCAAATTTATTATTGAATTCCTCCTACAAGGTTTTATGCAATTCGTCAGCTTGAGGTTCGGTCACTGCATCTTTGTATAGAACTCGTGAACGGTGTGTTGCTCAACAGACACCTCATCCAATCGGTAGTCGTACCAATATTCTCGTTTCCGAACAAAGAACACGAAACGTCGTGCATCCAAAGGCGATGCTTTCACTTGCTCGATAGTGCGAACAACGCTCTCAACCTTCATTTCCTTCGGCTTGAACGACAGATCGTAGTAGCAATAACCGTTTTGATCCTCGGTCACAAAACGAATTTCTCGCGGCCGACGCATGCTGGGCAGTTGGTAGACGTAGCGGCCCATGCGGGTAAGCGGAGGATCTATGAGGCCAGCCTTGTTGCGAAGCGTCAGGAACTGGCGGACGACCTCTTCCAAAGCAAGCGGCATATATTCGTTCTCAAACTCGTCCTTGACAAAATCCTCGAAGAAATTCCGGTAATGGTAGATCTGCAGCAAAGACTTCTTGTGAAATACGAAGCGGTAGTAGAAGGCCGTCATCGGATCGGCGATACGGTAGATCACGCGCCGTTTGTTTCGTTCGTCGTTGATCGGCGCATCTTTGACAACCAGTCCCATGGCCGTCAAGCGCGCCAAACAGTCGGCAAGCGTCGGACTCTTGGCAATCTTTGTCGCTTCCAGAATGTCCGTGAACTTTCCGATGCCTTTGGCCAGCGCCGTCAATACCAGATTGACATTGTTGAGCTTTGAGAATTCCGAACTCAACATCAACGTTATTTCGTTGTCAATGACGTTTGCTTGCGAGATCAGGAGGCTTTGGATGTTTTCCTCGGCACTTTGTTTCGGATCAATCATGCGGATATACGCCGGCATGCCGCCGAAAACGCTAAAGAGCCGTAGCTTGTCTTCCAACCGCATGTCCTGGTAAAACTCGGCCGCTTCCAGATAGTTGAGCGGCTCAAGCTTCATGATCAAAGAGAAACGGCCGTAAAACGGACTCATGGGCTTTGTCAGGTCCTTCATGACGGACATGGTCGAGCCGATCAACACGAGCTTGAATTTCGATTGACCTCTCCAACGATCGACAACCTCCTGAAGGCGCTTGTCACATTCCGGCACCACCTCACGCAAGCGCGGATATTCACCCAGCACAACGACCATCTGTATGTTCTGTGCATGTTCGGCCAAAGTATCGAGCACATCCTCCAAACGATCAGCCTCCAGCGTCGGCTGTTTCAGAGCCTGCGCTCCCAAGGCGCGAAGCTGGTCAAGATGCGTCTGCTCGTTTGTTTGGGTACAGACCAAATAGACGTAATGGCAGTGTTCAACCAAAAGCGCACGGCTCAACAACGCGCTCTTGCCCACGCCTTTTCGACCGTAAAGCAGAGCCAGATTCGACTCATCGTCTCGGAAGAACGCACGGAACTCTTTGAGTTCTTCTTTGCGGGCAAAGAAATTCTCGTACATCGAATTCTCCTTCGTGTCGGGCACCGACACCATTCTGTTGTCGGAATAAATTGAGTCAATCTGAAATTACTAATTTACATATCGAGAAAGCCCGGCTCAAGCGTACAATGCCAACGCACTTGGAGCAGCGAATTTTGACTACGAACAAACCAGATACAACTGACACAAACACATCCCTACAAACCAATCGTCAACATCTGCCGTTTCGCATCGGTATGCTGTTGATCGGCACCGCAGCAGCCTCTATCGGCATCGCGCTCACCACGCTCTCCGGGTTAGGCACAACACCGATAAGTTCGGTGCCTTGGACACTGACAGCTATTACCGGTCTTTCTTTCGGAACGACCACGTTTCTGATCAACCTCGTCTTTTACGTAACAGAGGTGCTGCTGTTGGGCAAGTCCATGCCGAAATGGAATATCCTGCAAATTCCAGCCGTGCTGGTTTTCGGCGCTTTCATCGACCTCAGCATGGCTCTCGTCAAGCCTTTTGCTCCGACGACCTGGTTCACGGGACTTTGCATGAGTTTGATCGGAAATGTATGGCTTGCGGCTGGCATCTTTCTTCAAGTGAGGTCTAAAACTTTGGTTCAGCCGGGCGAAGGTGCCGTGCTCGCCATTTCTGTGGTGACTCGGAAAGCCTTCGGAAGCATCAAGGTGTTTTTCGACTGCTTTCTCGTTTTGTCGGCCGCCGTTTTGGGCTTTTTCGTTTTGAATGAAATTGTCGGCATCCGCGAAGGCACACTGATTTCGGCCGTTTTGGTCGGCAGTCTTGTCAAAGGAATTTCGAAGCTTTTTCCTGAAAAAAAGAAAAACTGAGCGAATGCGCACTTTTGTGTAAGCGAGAAGAGCGCTTTGCGCTTAAAATTAAGCGGCTACAGTGCGGTTCATTCCACGGGCTTGGATGCGACTTCAAGCTCGCGATCACCGTGCGTCGATTTTCATTTTCCTTGACGGAGACAATCGGACATGCCCGATATCATGCAGACCTCCATCAAGAGCCTTCCTCTGGTCTACCGCGGCAAAGTACGTGAGTGCTATGCCGTCGGCGAAGACAAGCTCTTGATGATCGCCACCGACCGCATCAGCGCCTTTGACGTCATCCTTTCCGTACCGATTCCCAAGAAGGGCAAGGTGCTCACGGCTTTGACCAACTTCTGGTTTGAAAAACTTGCCGAAGGCATGCCCACGCAGCTCACCGGCATCGATCCCGAAACGGTCGTCGCCGAAGATGAGCGCGAACAGGTCCGCGGCCGTGCCATGGTCGTCAAGCGCTTAAAGCCCATCCTCATCGAATGCGTTGCCCGCGGTTACATCATCGGCGGCGGCTGGAAGGATTACCAGGCCACCGGCTGCGTGTGCGGCATCAAACTGCCCGAAGGTCTCAAGCAGGCCGAAAAGCTGCCCGAACCGATCTTCACGCCGGCAGCCAAAGCCGAAGTGGGCACTCACGACGAAAACATCAGCTTTGAAAAGGTCGTCGAGCTCTACGGCGAATCGATTGCCACGCAGTTGCGCGACCTCACGATCTCGCTCTACAAGAAGGCCGCCGACTTCGCCGCCACAAAGGGCATCATCATTGCCGACACGAAGTTTGAATTCGGTCTGGACGAAAACGGTCAGGTGTGCCTCATGGACGAAGTCCTCACGCCCGACAGCTCGCGCTTCTGGCCGGCCGAAAGCTACGAAGTCGGCATGTCGCCTCCCTCTTACGACAAGCAGTTCATCCGCGACTGGCTTGAAACTCAGACGTGGGACAAGACGCCGCCCGCTCCGGTGCCGCCCGCTGAAATCATCGAAAAGACGGCTGCCAAGTACCGCGAAGCGCTGGTGAAGCTCTCCGGTAAAGATGTTGAATAATTTCGATATCCGGATTTTTTAACCGTCTTTGATCGTGCGCCCGGGCTTGCCAAAGCCTGAGCGCACCTTTGCTTTATTGATCTCGAAAGAATTTTTGTCATGACTGAAAACACTGCGCAAAAGCCCGTTGTGGGCATCGTGATGGGCTCGGACTCCGACTGGGCCGTGATGCAGAATGCCGCTCTCGTTCTCAAGGACATGGGCGTTGCCTATGAAGCCCGCGTCGTGAGCGCCCACCGCATGCCCGACGAGATGTTCGAATACGCCGAAACCGCCAAGGAACGCGGCATCAAGTGCATCATCGCCGGTGCGGGCGGAGCTGCTCACCTTCCGGGCATGATTGCCGCCAAGTGTGTCGTTCCCGTTCTGGGCGTTCCCGTTCCTTCCAAGTACCTGCGCGGCGAAGACAGCCTTCTTTCGATCGTTCAGATGCCCAAGGGCGTTCCCGTGGCAACATTTGCAATCGGTGAAGCCGGCGCCGCTAATGCCGCGCTCTACGCCGTGAGCATCCTTGCGGTCACCGATGAGGCGCTTTACGCCAAGCTGCAGGCCTTCCGTAAGGCACAGAACGAAAAAGCCCGCAACATGACTTTGCCCGCTCTCTAATCAAACACTTTCCACTGCCATCGTTTGTATGCAAGCCAATTTCCCTCTTCCCCCCGGCTCCGTTCTCGGTCTTCTCGGCGGCGGCCAGCTCGGCCGCATGTTTGCGCAAGCCGCCGCAAGCATGGGCTACAAAGTCAAAGTGCTCGAAAAGGGCGAATGCCCCGCTTCGGAGGTGAGTGCCTATCACATTGACGCCGCCTACACCGACAAGAAGGCCATCGAAGAGCTGCGTCAAACGACGGCGGCCGTCACCACCGAGTTTGAAAACGTGCCTGCCGAAGTGCTGAGCGCCTTGGCAGCCGACGGCGCCTGCGTCACGGCTCCGGCCTCGCACGCCGTGGCAATCGCCCAGGATCGCATCGATGAAAAGACCTTCTTGCAAAGCGTTGCGGGCGTCCCCGTGGCACCCCACGCCGCGCTGTTGTCGGCCGACGATGCGGACTCCCTGGACGCATCGCTTTTCCCGGCAATTCTGAAGACCGCCCGCATGGGCTACGACGGCAAAGGCCAGAGAAGCGTCAACAACATCGCCGAAACCAAGGCCGCCTTTGCCGAACTCGGCAACCGCGTGTGCATCCTCGAAAAGAAGCTTTCGCTTGCAAAAGAAGTCTCGGTGATCGTCGTGCGTTCGCTCACCGGCGAGACCGTCACGTTCCCCTTGTTTGAAAACGTGCACCGCAACGGCATTCTCGCCACAACCGTTTTCCCGGCCCGAGTAACCGACGAGGTGAGCCAAAAGGTGCGCGACTACGCCGCACGTATTGCCGAAACGCTTCAGTACAAAGGCGTTTTGTGCATTGAATTCTTCGTCCTCACCGACGGTTCGGTTTCGGCAAACGAAATGGCTCCGCGTCCGCACAATTCCGGTCACGTCACGATCGAAGCGGCCGTCACCAGCCAGTTCGAGCAGCAGGTGCGCGCCATGGCCGGTCTGCCCTTGGGCGACACGTCGGCGCTGTGCCACGGTGTGATGCTCAACCTGCTGGGCGACCTGTGGTTTGACGAAAACGACAATCACCGCGAACCCAACTGGGCAGAACTTCTCAAAATCGAAGGCGTCAAGCTGCATCTCTACGGCAAGGCCGAAGCTCGCCGCGCACGCAAGATGGGCCACGTAACGGTGCTCGGCGCCACACAGGACGAAGCACTTTCGCGCGCCAAGCGTGCCGCTTCGGTTCTGGGTCTTCCCGAACCTCTGTAACGGAGAAGACGCGAAATGGCCACGGAAACAACGCTTTCGGACAAAACGCTGCAAGACATCGAAAAAGCGGCGCAGGTGCTTGCTGCGGGAGGTCTCGTTGCCGTCCCGACGGAAACCGTCTACGGACTGGCGGCAGACGCCGACAACCCGACGGCCGTGCGCAGCACCTTTACGGCCAAAGGCCGCCCTGCCGATCATCCTTTGATTGTGCACGTGACGGGCTTTGAAGCACTGTCGGCCTGGGTCTCGGAAATTCCCGAGTGCACCAAGACGCTCACGGATGCATTCTGGCCGGGACCTCTTACGCTGGTCTTCAAAAAGAGCGATCGTGTCAACGACGCCGTCACCGGCGGTCAGGACACCGTGGCCATCCGCTGCCCTTCTCACCCGGTGATGCGTGCGCTTTTGAAGCGCTTTGCCGGCACCACACACAAGGCCGTGACAGCGCCTTCGGCCAACACGTTCGGCCGCATTTCTCCGACCAACGCCAAGCACGTGGCCGATGATCTGGGCGTTAAGCCCGCAGGCAAGCTCGATATGATCCTCGACGGCGGCGAATGCGAAGTCGGCGTGGAGTCGACCATTGTGAACCTCACCTCGGAAAGGCCCACCATTTTGCGTCACGGCGCCGTGACCGCCGCCATGCTCTCCGAAAAGCTCGGTTTTGAGGTACTTGATGCCGGAGAAAACGCACCGCGCGTTTCCGGGCGACTCAAGAGTCACTATGCGCCGCAGACAAAGCTGCAAATCGTGCCCACGGAAGAACTGGAAGCGCACCTCGAAGACATTGCTCTCGAAGAAACCGCCTTTTTGATGTGCGGCCAAAGCGAACTTGCGCAGAAAGTGCAGACCAAGGCTCGCCGCTGCATCGTGGCGCCCGGTGATGTCGCCGGTTACGCACACGTTCTCTATGCAGCCATGCACGATCTGGACGCATGCGGCGCCAAAAAAATCCTGGTGCAGGCTCCGCCCTCGGATCCCGCATGGGCTGCCGTCAATGACCGTCTCGGCCGTGCCGCAGCCGACAAGACCAAGCCGTAACCCGTCATGCCTGCGGCACGCGATCCGATCGGCGTTCTCGACTCCGGCTTGGGCGGGCTTTCCGTTCTGAAAGCGCTGCGTGAGGAACTGCCCAACGAGCAGTTCCTCTACTGCGCCGACTGTGCCCACACGCCTTGGGGCGACAAACCCGAAAGTTTCATCGTGGAGCGCACGCGTGCCATCGTGCATTTTCTTTTACGAAAGCAGGCCAAGGCAGTGGTGCTGGCGTGCAACACGGCAACGGCCGCAGCCGCCGACATTTTGCGCAAGGAGTTATCGATTCCGATCATCGGAATCGAACCGGCGGTCAAGCCTGCCGCCGCTCAAACCCGAACCGGCGTCATAGGCGTCATCGCCACCCGCAGAACCACGGAAAGCGCGCGCTATCTGTCACTCTTAAGGCGCTTTGCGGGCAACGTCAAAGTGGTGACCGTAGCCGCTCCCGGATTGATGGAGTGCGTGGAGCGCGGAGACTTCAACAGCGAAACCACGCGAAAACTTCTTCTCAAATACCTGACCCCCATCAAAGATGCAAGTGCGGACAAACTCGTGCTTGGCTGTACGCACTACCCGTTTCTTTCCGAAGCAATCTCGGAAATCATGGGGCCCGAAGTGGAACTGTTGGAACCGGGCAAACCCGTTGCACGTGTCGTACGCATGCGACTTCAAAAAGCCGGTCTGTTAAACCCGTCTTCCAGCGATATTTTCCGTTGCACCTACTTTGTTGCCGGTGCCGAAAAACACCTTCCAACACTTAAGCTTTTGGTTCCCAACCAAAAACGGGATGCGGCTTATCGTCCAAACATCTTCGAACTTCCTGCCTGATCTCACTTCACCGCTCTCTCATTTCCCAAAAAGAGCGTAATTTTCCCCATTTCGCTATTACATTAAAAAATAGCGGTCGTCAGAGCCGATCTTTTACGCCTTTTCGATCTTCCTCAGCCATAAAAAAGATCATCTGATGATCCTTTTCTTTCTCGCCTAACATATTGATTTCAAAGCTAATTTCGTTTTTCAAAAAACTAAAATTTACCTCATTGCAATTTTGTTGACTTTGATTTTCATCAATATTTTCAGGGCGGGAGCATCCACCCTCACTGCTATATTCGACTTAACTCTTAATGGATAAACCTTATGTCCGTCGACCAACTCACCGTCCAGCAACTCAAGATTTTCTTGGCTGTATACAAGCACAAGAGCGCGAGCTTGGCCGCCGCGGAGCTCGGTGTTACGAACTCGACTGTCAGTCGGGCTCTGGCTGCCGCACGTTCAGTTTTTGACGACGTTTTATTTGTTCGCACGGCCAATGGTTTTGTGCCGACAAATAAGGCACACGAACTTGCCTCTCCGACGAGCGACATTGTTTCCATTCTGCGAAAAATTGACACGCGTTACACGCGCTTTTTACCGGCGACTTGCACGGGAAGTATCGAAATTCGCGCTTACGACGAATTCAATTACGCCGTACAGCGAGTCATTCAAACCCGCATTCAGCCGTTGGCTCCGCGCATGCATTTTCATGTAAGCGCGCTTACTTACGATTGCGTCAATGAGCTTTTGAACGGAACGGTTGACTACGCCGTCGTGTACGAAGGTTTTAACGACAACCGTCTGAATTTTGAATGTTTCTCGCAAACGGGAGACATCTTTTTGCTGTGCCGCAAAGGACATCCGCTTTTGTCAGGCGACTTCAGCGCCTCAGATTTGTCCTGCTATCCGCTTGTTGAAATCGACAATTACCGAGACAACAGCAGTCCTCTGCTGGTCGACATTTGCCATGAGGTCGGATCGAATATGTGCGTACGCGCCTATACGGAATCCGTTGCCTCGGCTTTTCAGTTGATTGCCTCATCCGATTCCGTTGCGGTCATCTGCAACCAATTCACGCTTCGTTTCGCCAACACCGTTACGGGCTTGGACTACATCAAACTTCCGACTCCGATCTTGACTCGCATCCGCAAACTGCGCAGCGCAGTCAAACCCATCGGCAACTATATCGCTTACGGCCACACCAACCAGTCGCCGGTGTTTCAGTGGGTTCTTCGGCAACTCGTCGACGGACTGGCTGAAGACTGGAAATTGGCCTTGCAAGCCAATTCAAAGGAGATACATCCCAAGTCATAAAACCATTGAATCCCCTCAGAAAGCAACAACAAAGGACCGTGATACCGCAGCTTCCCCAAATGCGGGTTCACGGCACAAATACTCCGTAAATCAAGACGGAGATCATTTACCAGGAGAAAAACAATGCCGAGCATTTCCCGCCGTACACTGCTGCAAGGCACTGGCGCTATGGCCGTCGTCGGCAGCCTCTCGGGGCTTATCCCCGAAACTGCGCATGCGATGAACTCTCTGGGCGCCAAACCCGAACTGCTCAACAAGCGTGCTGGTACGGTCAAGTACCACAGTTGCTTGCGCAACTGTGCTGACCGCTGCTTGATGAAATTCCGCGTTCAAGACGGCCGCATGACTTACGTAAGCGGCGCTGAAAAGCAAGCCAAGACAGGAACTTGTCCCTGCGTAAAGGGGCTGACCTATGTTGAGTACACCTATGCCCCGGATCGCATTCTTCACCCGATGGAACGCATCGGCGAAAAGGGTTCGCACAAGTGGCGCCGCATCACTTGGGAAGAAGCATGGGCCAAACTCATTACCAAGACTAAGGAAGTCGTTGCCAAATATGGTCCTGAAGCCGTTCTGCCCTATTCCTACTCGGGCAACTACGGCGCCATCGGCATGCACGCTTCCGGCGAACGCTTCTTTAACCGCCTAGGCGCCAGCTATCTGGATCGCCTGGTGTGCACGGAAGCCGGTGTCTGGGGTTACGGTTCCGTTCAGGGTACGACTGACGGTCCCGATCCCGATGAAATCCCGAATTGCGACTGCTACATCAGCTGGGGCTTCAACGAAACCGTCTCCAACGTGCACGGCATCAAGCTTATCAATCAAATGCGTGACAAGGGCGGTGTTGTGCTTGCGGTCAACCCGAACCGCACGCCGATTTGCTCGCAAGCCGACGTCTACCTGCAGAACTATCCGGGTAGTGACGCTTGGGTTGCGACCGGTGTCATGAAGTATTTGATCGCTCACGACGAAACCATTGATCACGAATTCCTGGACAAGTGCTGTATCGGCGCCGACAAGGTTTTCGAAAAGGTCAACTCCGTCAAATGGGAAGACATTGAGCGCGTCACCGGTTGCAAACGCGCCGAAATCGAAAAGTTTGCCGCCCTCTACGGCAAGTCCAAGAACTGCATCATCCGCGGCGGCTATGGCATGCAGCGCAACTACAACGGCGCCCGCATGACTCGCGCCATCGCCATCATGCACGCTCTTCGCGGCATGTTTGACCGTCCCAATGCCGGCATTATTTATGACAATGTCCGCAGTATCACCGGCATGAACAACTTTGACGGTCGCGGCAACTACTTCCTGACCGGCAAGGAACAACATGTCAACATGACCGACCTGGATCAGGCATTGAAGGCTAAGAATCCGACAAGCCAGAACTTGATCGACAATCACACGACGCCACCGCAGCCGATCAAGCCGATTCATCTGTTCTTCTTCTACAACGGGAATCCGGTCGCCGTTTCGCCCAACGTCAATCAGGTCATCGAAAATCTCAAGCGCGACGATCTTTACGTCGTTGGCTTCGACATGATCATGACCGACAGCATGGAATACTGCGACTTGGTTCTTCCTGCCTCCACGCAGTTTGAAACGGACGACATCATCGGCGACTACCACGGCTGGTTCCTGCAGATTTGCGAAAAAGTCATCGAACCGGTCGGCGAATCCATGCCCAACTGGGACTTCTTTGCCGAATGGGGCCGCCGCATGGGCTTCAAGGACCAGGCCTTCAAGGATACGTCCTTTGACATCATGCGCCAGCTGCTCAATACCAAGGCACCTTGGTATCAGGGCATCACCCTCGAACGCCTGCAGAAGGAAAAGTGGATCAAGCTGCCTTATCCCTCCAGCGTTCCCGTACGCTCCGGCGGCAAGTGCGGCACTGAATCCGGCAAGATCGAGCTTTATTCCGAAATGATGAAGCGCGCCGGTTTCGATCCTGTCATCGATCTGGGCCTGTGCGAAGACGATATGCCCGAAGTTGAGAAGAAACTTCCGTTCCGTCTGCTCTCTCCCGGTATTCCGCAGCGTGTCAATTCCTCCTTCTACAACGTGAAGTACATCCGCGCATTTAACGCTTACGAATGCGAAATCAGTCCGGAAGATGCCCAGAAACTCGGCATCAAGATGGGCGATCGAGTTCGTTTGACCAACCAGCGCGGCGAAGCTTATTTCATCGCACGTGTGTCTACACGCGTCGGACCCGGCGTTGTTCGTACCGCCAAGTGCAATTGGCGCAGCACCAATCCTTACGGCAAGAACAACACCAATACGCTGACGACTTCGCGTCTGACCGATATGGGTGGATGCTCTGCATACCATTCCACCCGCGTGAACGTGGAAAAGGCCTGAGGGAGGATAGACCATGACAAATAAACTGCAAAAAGGCTTCATCTTCCGCCAGGAAAACTGCGTCGGTTGCGGCGGATGCACGGTAGCCTGCCAAATTCATAACGAATTGCCTGAAGACGTTCGCTTCCGCAAGGTTGATCTCTATGAGGTCAAGGACGCTGAGGGTCGAGTCCGCGACGTGTGGCTCTCGCACGCCTGCATGCATTGCACCAATCCGAGCTGCATGGCGGTTTGTCCGGCCAACTGCTTTACGAAACGTCCCGACGGCATCGTGGTGCTTGATCGCAACCGTTGCACGGGCTGCGGTCTCTGCAAGAGCGCTTGCCCCTATGACGCAATCGTCATCAGCAAGCTCGACGGCAAGGCTGCCAAGTGCAACCTCTGCGTTGAGCTGCTTGATGCGGGTCTGAACCCGGCTTGCGTCGACGGCTGCCCGGTGAAGTGTCTTGAAGCCGGCAATATCGCTCAGGTGCTCGCGAGCAAGAAATCTGCCTCGCGCTCCGGCATCGGCTACAAGAACGGCATCAATGAACCCAACATGATCATCATCAGGGAGCGTCGTTGATGACTGTCTCGCAGATCGATTCGTTTGTGTCGGCTCTGAAGCTGTTCAAAGAGCCCGTCTTTCATCCTGCCAAGGCCTCGGTCTATGAAGAGCTCGGAATCTGGGCTCAGAAATACGACCGCAAAGACCTTGCACTGGCGTGCGCTCAGGCCGCGAGCGACACCGACGAAGCCGAAGCGGAATTCAATCGTATGTGCATTGGTCCTTATCGACTGACCGTGCCGCCCTACGAAAGCGTCTGGCGTACCGGAAGACGTGTGCTGAACAATCGTTTCAGCGCCGCCGTTCAGTACTCCTATGAAGAAATCGGACTCGCTGTCGGCGACATGAACGAGCCCGTTGACTTCTTCGGCTATGAACTGGAGTTCTGTTACGCCACGCATGCTTTTGCGTCAGCCTACGAAAAAGAAGGCAAAACGCAGGAAGCCGAACTGTTCAGAGAAGCGGCATCTCGCTTCTGGGCTGAACATCTCGGCCACTGGGCCGGGAAGTTCCTCGAAGCCATGCAGCAGGATGCCAGACATCCGTTCTGGCGCGCTTGGGCACAGGCGCTTTCCGAACTGCTCACGGTTCAGCACAAGGACATTGCACTTAGCAACACCATGTCAGGGGAAGAGACGACTGCTGTCGTTCAACCTCCCCGTTCCCTTCACGGGACAAAGGATTCGATATGAAAAAATTGGCTTTCCTTTCCGGCATGACCCTCACGACGGCGGCCGCCGCTGCCGAAGAGACCGCCGTGCACCAGCCCGAGTTTTGGATGCAAGTCCAGGAGCATGTTGTCAACAACGACATTCCTCAATTGTTGGGCTACGCCAGCAACCCGGCTTACACCAAGACCTATCTGCCCGAAGGCGTTAGCGAAGGTTACCTTTCCTTCGTTCAATCGGCTGCAACGATCGGCAACGTCATTTTCATGAGCGTTGTTCTCGTCGCCATTCTCTTCACGATTTTCGTGATCTTCAATGGCCGGGCAAAGCTTGAAAACGGCTTTTCCGGAAAACTGATCAACCGCTGGTCTCCGCTTGATGTGGCTCTGCACTGGCTTGCCGCCATTCCCTGCCTGATCCTGATTCTTTCGGGATTGGTCATCGGTGCCGGCCGCTTCTGGCTCGAGCCTCTGATGAGCCCGACGCACTTTGCCTCCTTTGTGGATGCAAGCGTGATGTTCCATAACTTCTTCGCCTTCCCCTTCATCGTCGGCGCCGTGATCATCATGATCAAATGGGCTGCTCGTCAGTTCCCTGAAAGCTGCGACGCCAAATGGTTTGCCTGCCTCGGTGGGTACATCAACTTCGGCGGTAAAGCCAAGCATCCGGATGCTGGTTTTGCCAACGCCGGTGAGAAGGCTTATTTCTGGACCGTCTTCATCTTCGGCCTGGCCTTGATTGTCACAGGCCTGATGATGCTCTATCCGGATCTTTTCGGCGGAGTAGATAAGAACGGCGCATTGCTGGCTCTGATCATCCACATCATCAGTGCTGTCGTGCTCGGCGCCTTCACCGTGATCCATATCTTCATGGGCGCTGTGATGAGCGAAGGCGGCATGCAGAACATGATCAACGGCAAGTGCGACGAAAACTGGGCCAAGCAGAACCACAACCTGTGGTACGCCAAGGTCTCCAAGTAACTTGTCTGTCTCTACCTCCTAAATTCAGCCGAACTCTGCCCGAGCGATTCTCGTTCGGACGGAGCTCGGCTCCTACTTACACAGAAAAACTATGCTGATCAATCGACGCTCACTGCTAGAGATGATGGCGGCAGGAACGGCTTTTACCCTGATTCCCAGCGCGCAGCTCTTGGCCAAAACCCCCGGCAAGCGCTATGCCATGGTCTTTGACGTTCGACGCTGCACCGGCTGCCTTTCATGCACCGTAAGCTGCGCCATGGAAAACAAAACGCCTGTCGGCCGCAGCCGAACCGACGTCAGTCAAGTCACGGTCACAGGAAAGTCCTTCGGCAGCGCTGTCTTGCCGATGCCGCACCAATGCAACCATTGCGACAACCCGCCCTGCGTAGCCGTGTGTCCCGCCAAAGCCACGTACAAACGTCCCGAAGACGGCATCGTCGTCATTGACTACAACAAGTGCATCCACTGTCAGGCTTGCACCAAAGCCTGCCCGTACGGCGCCCGCAAGGCTGATCCCGAATTTAAGACAGCTCCTGAAAAATGCAATTTCTGCATCCACCGATTACAGGAAGGGCTGTTGCCGGCCTGCGTGGAAACTTGCATCGGTAAGGCTCGCGTATTCGGCGACCTGAATGACGAAAACAGCGAAATTTATCGCCTGGTGAAAGAAAACAAGGTTTACGCTCTGTTGTCCGACCTTGGCACCAAACCCAACATCTTCTACATCGGTCTGCCTGATGACATCGATGATAAGGCCATGCTTCAGACCAAACCGATTCAATGGCAGCGTTAAGAGGATTTCACATGAGTCAAAACATCAAAAAACCCGTCTTCGGTAACGCCGCAGCCCCCGAATTCGTCCGTGTCAACGGCAAGTTGCAGGTGCGTGACGGCATCCGCGTCGGCTTTACCCGATGCTTTACCTGCAACAATATGTGCGGTCTTCGCTATCGTGTGGATGAAAAAACAAATACGGTCACGAGAGTGGCCGGCAACCCGTACTGCGAGGTAGTCTCCGGCGGCAAACCTTTGCCTCTGAACACTCCGGTTGAAAAAGCGTTTGAAATGCTCACCGGCGATGCAGGCCTGGAACATCGCGCAACGGTTTGCGGCAAAGGTTCATCGGGCCCCGACAGCATCACTGATCCGCGACGAGTCACTCAAGTGCTCAAGCGCGCCGGCAAGCGCGGTGAAAACAAGTGGAAGACCATTTCCTACGAACAGGCAGTAAAGGAAATTGTCGAAGGCGGCAATCTGTTTGGCGAAGGTCATGTCGACGGTCTGAGAAAAATCCGCGACCTTAAAACGCCCGCTCGCAAAGGCTATCCTGAATTCGGCACGGCCGCCAATCAGCTTTTTGCGACGTTTAACGAAGAAGACACCATGCGCGGCGGCTTTTATCGTCGCTTCATCACGCAGGCCTTCGGCTCCGTCAATCTTTGCACCAAACATGCATACTGCGGCGCTGCAGTCGGCGTCGGCTATTCGCTCGGCTTGGCCCCTGAAGTGGCAGCCGGTATGTGCGATGTCGATTGGAACAATTTCGAATACGCCATTTTCATGGGCACTTCGCCGGGCTCTTCCGGAGCAAGTATCAACCGTCTTGGTCGCGCTGTCGCCGATGCACGAGTCGATCGCAAGGTGAAATACGTTTGCGTTGACCCCATTTTGCGCGGCAATGTTGTGAACAATACCGAAGCACGCTGGCAGCCGATTCTTCCCGGCAGTGATACTGCATTCCTTTACGGTTTGGTACGCACGATTTTTGAAGAAAAGCTCTATCTGGAGTCTTTCCTGCGTAACCCCAACGAAGCTTGCGCCAAGAAAAACGGCGAAATCAACTGGACCAATGCAACGCTGTTGATTGACATTAAGACGCAAACGCCGGCTCTGGCCAAAGATTTCGGCTTGGGTAAGGATGCCCAAGGCGTCGTCGCTGTCGACGGTAAGTTGGTCAATGCCGAAACAGCCGGTCCGGCCGACCTTTTTGTGGACGGTTCCTTCAAAAAGACCGACGGCTCCAGCGTTCGTCTCGTATCAAGCCTTGAACTTCTGCGTAAAGAGGCCCTTCGCTATTCCATGAAGGAGTACTCTCAGCGATGCGGCGCATCGGTTGAACGTATGCAGGAAATTGCACGGGAGTTCTGCTCGCACAATCGCCGCGTTGTCGCCGTGTCCAATGCCGGCAACAACGGTGCTGATGCCATCATGAGCGCCTGGTTGCTTTGCATCCTTAATTCGCTCGCGGGCAGTCATGACGTCAAGGGCGGCGCCCTCTACGGCAACGGCGCCTTCATGGGCTTTGAAGGAAACTACAACCTTGGTGAGGTTGCCGGGGCTGCTGAACAAACAGCCACCATGAATGTCTGCTTCAATGCTCCCTACGAAGATTCGACCGAATACAAAGAAAAGGTCAAAGCAGGCAAGAACCCCTACCCCGCCAGCCATGTGTATCACCCGATGAACCCGGGTTACGTGGCGGGCAATGCTGCGGAGATGTTTGTAGCTATGGCCAACAAGGATCCGTATCCTGCCAAGGCTCTCATCAATTGGCGCAGTAATGTGCTCTACAGCGCATCAAGCATTAACTCCAAAGTCATTGATGCAGTTAAGGATCCCAAGTCTTTGCCGCTGTTTGTCGCAATTGACGCTTTTATCAATGAGACAAATTGCTACGCCGACTACATCATCCCTGATCGTGTCATGTACGAGGAATACGCTTGCGACCGTACGTGGGGCAACTTTAATGTCTGCGTCGTGGCAGGTGTTCCGGTCGTTGAGCCGCGAACCGTTGTCAATAAGAAAGGACGCCATGTCTGCATGGAAGAGTTCCTCTTTGACTGCGCGGCAGCCATGAAGCTTCCGGGCTTCGGCAAGGGAGCTATCGCTAAAAAAGATGGCGGCAAAGCGGATTTGCTTACCTATGACGACTGGTATGCACGCTATTTGAGCAACGTCGCCGAACAGTGCGCAAACCTGCCCAAGGTGACGGCCTCCGACCGTAAATTTGCCGGTCTGGATCGCGCAATGAAGATGGTTTCTCCGCGTCTGACCAAAGCTGAGGCCGCCAAGGTCGAAGCCTTGCTGTCTCGCGGCGGTTACTATGACGAACCCGAGCGCTACAACGGCAACTTCATGTTCAACGGCGGCGGCAAGTATCTGCAATTCTTCAATCCTGCCATGCCTGCCATTCGTCACTGCTACTCCGGCAAGCCTTATCCGGGCGTGCCCGTGCTTGACGAACCCCGCTTCTTTAACGGTGACAGCTGGAGCAAGCATTGGAGTAAAAAAGACTTCCCGTTGCTCATGAGCAGCTTTAAGCCCATTTTGCGCAGCAACTACTCCGTTGCCTTTGCTCACTGCACGGAAATCTCTCCCGAGAACTTCGTGCAAGTGCACTCCGCTACCGCTAAAAAGCTTGGCCTGAAGAAGGGCGACAAAGTTCGCATCGTAAGCCCCAACGGCACACCGGCTCAGGGCATTCTCTACTGCGATGAAGGTGTCGCACCGGGTGCAGTCTGTATTGCTCATGCATACGGACACTGGGCTTATGGCGCGGAAGACCGCATCGTTGACGGCAAGAAACTACCTGGCATCAAAGCTCGCGCCGGAGGTGTAGCAGTCAACCACTTGGTGCCGTATGACCCAACACGTCCGGGCAAGGTTTCTGCACTTAACGACTACTGGGCAGCCGGCAACTGCCGTACCGGTATTCCTGTGCGCCTGGAAAAAATCTAAGTCTCCTCTGTTATAAGGGTCCGCAACTGTCATTTCTCAACAGTTGCCTTCAAAGCCGCATTCTTCATCGGATGCGGCTTTTTTTAGTGTTTACGGCATGAGCACGTTCTAATAAGAGAAAGCTGAAACACGACAATGAATCTACGCGACTAAACGTTATAGAAGTAAATGTCGCTGTGCGTCGATCCGGTAATGGGTATTGACCATAGTTAAAAGTACATTAAAATCCTAGAAATCTATGAATAACAAAGGGAAAAAATGAAGCTTACCCCCCCCTTCACTGAACACAACCATTCGAGTCACACTTTCGGTTCTTCTATCAGCAGGCATCTCAGCATCGGCCTCTGCTGAGGATTTTATTGTAGGACCTGATACAGTCAATGGACATGGAAATTTAGTTGGCTCAGGTCTGGATTCTGGCGATGAAGTAACCTATGGGAATATTTCTGCCATTGCCATAGGAACCCCCGCAGAGCTGTGGGGAGATACTACAGAAGCATTTGTGGTTAAAAACAACTCAACTTTAAATGCAACTGATAGTGTACATATTGTTAATGTTAGCCAACATGATGGAATTGATAACAATGGTGGAATCTATGCACGAGATCAATCAACGATCAATTTTACGAATGTAGAATCCGTATATATTGCAGCGATCGCCGGTTCAGAAGGAAAGAACGACAGTACTGCAATATCTGCCAAGACACCATATTCGGGAGGAATATCGGGTATTTTTAATAAGTATACGCAAAATAATACTGTTAACATTTCAGGAAATACCATCCAGCTTATAGGATCTATTGACGTATCAACAACATTTCGTCATGAAGGCGTGAATAAAGTAACAGTTAAATTTTCTGGAAATGACTCTTTCTGGTACGGCAGTGCAATTGGCGAAGGTTCCGACTCTATTGTAGATATAACTTTGGAGGACGGAGCTACATGGATTTTTAACGCATCAGGATCGGTACTCAATCAGGAAGGGCAGCTTAGTCATCTAACATTAAATGACGGAGTTGTGATACTCGCGGATAGTTTAATCTGGAAAACCTATGAGCAAACTTCTATTAAAGGAACCGATTACATCCTTTCTGACTATCGCGACAGAGACGCCGTTTATTCCAGAGTGCAAATTGAGCATTTGAACGGTAACGGCGGTACTTTTCAGATAGATTTAGATTGGAATTCCAACCAAGGTCAAAAAACGTTTGCTCAGGACGGAACCAGTGACTTCATTGAAATCGGTACTGTACAAGATGGCTCTGTCCAAAATATCGTTTTCGATCAGAGCAAAGCCCATCTCGAGGATATGAACATCGGAGACAAGCTTTACTTTGCCAGCGTCGAAAACGGTGATACCACGTTCGCAACGAACGCAGACGGCGAATACAACAGCGCGTCCGAACTCTACACGTTCAACTTCGAAACCATGAAAGAGTGGTCCGAAGAAGACTCGCTGACGTATTGGTACCTGACCAAGTCCCTCGGCAAAACCAATGAAAACGTCACCCTCCTCAAGGATGCGACGCTTGTCTCTTACTCTCTTGCCACAGATTTGGATCGCTTTCATGAACGACGCGGTGAGGCTCGGTATGCCAACGGAACTTCGGACGGTCTTTGGGTTCGCTACCGTTTCTCCAATATCGGATTTAATAATGCCTTCGATATGGACAAAAACATGTTCCAGATCGGCTTCGACAGAGATGTCTCAACGTCCGGTAGCCGCAAGATCGTTGGTGTCGCCTTTGACTACACACAAGCCAATACCGATCTGCTCGGTTTCACTGGCAGCGGTGACAACGAACGCTACGGACTGAACTTATATTACACGCTTCTGGCCGACTGCGGAGGCTACGCTGACTTCACAGCAAAGATCGGCCGAATCGGTAACGACTACGGTGCTCAAAATAACAACGAAGCCAATATCGGAGCCGATTTCTGGCAAACCTACTACGGCATCGGTGCCGAATTCGGCTACAAGTACGAGTTCAAGAGCAATGTATTCATCGAGCCTCAGGCCCAATTGCAGATCGTTCATATTGAAGATGCCAGATTCACGTCTAACAGCGGCATTGAAGCTGACATCGACAACATGAACAGCATCATCGGCCGACTGGGCTTCCGCGCCGGCTACAGCTTCGACTCCGTAGCGGAAAATCAGAAGAACACTGTGTATCTGCTTGCTGACGTCATGCACGAATTCGATGGCGACTCCAATATCTATGCCATCGGCGCCTCAATGCCGTACTCTGAGGAGTCTTCCGGCTCAGGCACCTGGTATGACGTCGGTATCGGCACGAATCTGATGCTGTCCAACAACTCCAAGCTGTGGCTCAACACGAAACACATCTTCGGAGGCATTTACAACAGCAGCTGGCAGATCAACGCAGGTATCAACATCACTTTCTGATCCAGAAAAACCACAGACCTCCTCCCCGCTGGATCCGTTTCCCGCGGGGAGAATTCTTTGCAAAACCGAACAGCCCCCCGGTGTGCCTTGTTGCCGGTCGTTGGTTCTAGAATCCAAAGAACAACTTTTAGAGGACCCGACATGTCCAACGAACTTTTAAATGCTCTTCTCACCCGCCGCAGTCTCAAGCCCAAGTATCTGACGCTGCCGTTTCCGACGAAAGATCAGATCGAGACCGCTGCCCGCGCCGCCCTGCGCGCCCCGGTGCATGGCGACGATTTCCCCTGCCGCTTCGTCGTCATCCCTGACATCAAGCGCGACAAACTAGCTGAACTCTTTCGCAGCGCAGCCGCCATGCAGGGCTCCGATGAAGAAAAACAGAAACGCGCCGCCAGCAAAGCCTTCAAGGGGCCTATGCTTGTCGCCCTCGTGGTGAACCTGTCTGCCAACGGCAACGCTACGGAATCCCTGATTTCTGCCGGTGCCGCATTGGAGCAGTTCCTGTTGGCACTCAAGGTTCAAGGGTTCGGCGCCATCACACTTTCGGGATCCATCCTTGAAAGCCCGATTCTTCAAGCGGCTTTCTGTAAGGATCGGTCCGAGAAACTCGTTGCCTGGATCACAATCGGTACTCCCGCCGAAGGGGTGACCTTTGAGCCCGAGGCAAGAAACGCCCCAATTAGTGTCTGGTCCTAATTCAGTCAGTCCTTCGAGAAACGAACTCCGTGAGCAAAGAATCCTGATAAATCCGAAAGTTGACTTTGGATAAAATCGGAAGTCCACTTTGTTTTTTATTCAACGTCGGCAACGCTGAATTTCGCCTCCGATCGCGTCAAAATCAGCCAAAATCTCCCGTAAAATCAACCTGGTATCCTCTTTGAGAAGCCGATACCTCCTGTGTTTCAAACAAGGGATAACGTATGGAAAAGAGACGCACATTACTGGCAGCAGCCATTGCCTTATCGGCATTGGTTTTGACAGGCTGTCCGCATCATCATCGTCGTCCCGGTCCGCCTCCCGGCGGTCCCGGCGGTGGACCAGCTGGTGGTCCCGGAGGCCCTGGGCCTGGCGGCGGAGGTCCGGGCGGTCCCGGCGGCGGTCCTCGTCGTTGACACTCTGAAGCGAAGTACGGTTACTCCGGCTTCGCTTTTTGCCAGGTACCGGTCAAACTCTCGGCAATGGCGCGCATGGTAAGCGGCGCGCAGCCCTCGGCTTTGTTATTGGCCACAACGAAAGCTCGCACACCGGACGCTTTGGCAAGCTTTAAAAGCCAAACGATGCCCTCTCGCGCCACAATGTCTTCCTGTTGAATTCTGTTAAAGGGCGCCCAGTCGCGCTTAAGTCCCGAGTAGGTGCCGCCGGCAGCGAGCAACCAACGAATAACGATATCTCCGGCAGCCTGCCAAGGGCCGACTTCAACGCCCGGAGCATCAAAAAGCCTCAGCATATCGGTTTGACGCATGATGCTCGGCATCGAAGGATGAAGCGACAAAACGGGGCGCACGCCGGTGCTTGCCATTTCCTTTACCCAGCGCGGCGTAAGCAACACACGCGTGCGCATTTCGACGGCAAGCGTCACGGATTGCGTCGGCATCCTCGACTTAATCTGGGAAAAGAAGTCCGCCATCGTGGCGATGGCTGCGTATTGCGCAGGACGCTCAATCAGGGCGTGCCGCGGAATGTTGGGCATCTCAAAAACGAGTACGCCGGCTTTGTTTCCAAGTCCTTCCACGGCGGGCAGCACAAATTCCTCGAGCGCCCGATCGGCGTTAAGGTAATCGGGATTGGCGTGCATGGGCCTGCCCGTGTGATCACGCAGCACACTGTCGCAGACGATCTGAGGCGCTTTGACAAGAAAGCGAAAGTCGTCTGGCACCTGATCGGCAAAACCGGCATAAACATTTTTCTGCAAAGGCCGATAGAAGGCTCTGTCAATGCCGACCGTTCGAAAAATCGGATACTTGGAGTATGCGGGCAACCCCTGTTGAGAAAGCTGTGACAAGCCGGAGGCATGCGACCAAACGATGCCTCTCCACCCGGGAAAATTCCAGCTCGACGTTCCCAGATAGATGTTGCGCGGCAGCTTCTGCGCCGTACGCACAAGATCCCGATCGGCCGGCTCGGCAACAACGGGACCGGACATCGGGGGCGTATCGTCAAAAAGGCTCACGTTCTCGAACCTTCTTGTCACGTGGCTTGCTCCTAAAAATGAAAAAACCGCACCCAGCTTGTTGCATTGACTGCAGTCAGAGGTGCGGGCCTGAATCCTCATGTAAAGGATTCTAACTTAAGGCTTACCAGCGGCAACCAGGGCCATAACCATACTGGCCGTAGCCATGGCGGGGACCATGCCAACCCCAGCCGTCTCCGCAACGCGGGCCATTGTTGTAGACACAACCGGGACCGCCGGCGCAACCCGGGCCGTAACCGTAGCCGCCGCAACCGGGACCGTAGCCCCAGTCACCGCGATGACCGCGGTAGTGGTGACGCGGACCGTTCATGCCGGCGCGGGGTCCCATGCCACGGCCGTAACCCGGACCCACTCCGTAGCGGGGCTCATACTCGTCCATCATGGCCTGCTGTTCGGGCGTGAGGCTCTTGTCGAGCAGTTCACGGGCCGAAGCAATCTGCTCGAGCATGTCAGCACGAACTTTCATGTGTTCGGCGCGGAAACGCATGGCTTCTTCACGATTGGCCGGGCGCTTGCCGTCGCGGGCTTCGTACCAGGCAAAGTGCTTGCCGGCGATTTCCTGACGACTGGCGACGTACTTGTCGAACGCCTGCTTGGCGGGACCGGTAAGATTCATGGCCTGTGCGAGTTCGGCGTAATCGGCGCGCATCTGCTCAACGCAAGGGGCATTTGTCGTGGTCGGAGCGGCATTCGAAGCGGCGAAAGCCATTCCGGCAAAACCGGCGATTGTTGCAAAGGCAACTGCTGCAAGGGGAGTCTTCACTTTCATAATCAACCTCTAACGTGTCTTATTCGGTTAAGGCACCTGCTTTCTGGAAGTGCTGTTTCCGTAAAGCAGCTGTTTTTTCCTGTGTCATCCGGCGAGCTTTTTGTTTTCTCGCTCGGCTGTTTTCTTAAGGTGAACTTTACGCCGAGCTCTCGCAAAGAAACGTAAAGACAAGGCAAATCCCGGTAAAGGTTCTGTTTGTCGAAAGCTCGAAAAGACAGGCCTCGGACGCGGTAAAATAATGGGATTGATCAGAAACTCCGGGCGCTTATTCTTTTTGCGCCTCTTTTCTTTTATTTAAGCACCTATGCAGACACTTTCCTCTCTTACCGCCCTGAGTCCTCTTGACGGTCGTTATGCCCGTCAATGTGAAGTCCTGCGCGGCATTTTCTCCGAATCGGCTTTCATGAACGCCCGCGTGCGCGTTGAAGTCGAATGGCTGATCGCTTTGTCGGAAGCCGGTTTTGAAGAACTCGCTCCGATCAGCGCCCACGGTCAGGCATTCCTGCGCGGCTTGGCCGACAACTTCACGGAAAGCGACTGCGAAGAGATCAAGACGATCGAAGCCCGCACCAACCACGACGTCAAGGCCGTGGAATACTGGATCAAGGAAAAGGTCGCTCACGACGAAGAACTTGCCAAGGCCTCCGAATTCGTGCACTTCGCTTGCACGAGCGAAGACATCAACAACACGAGCCATGCGCTGATGCTCACCGCAGGCCGCAAGGCTCTCGTGGAACGCCTCACCGCCATCCGCGATCACATCCGTGAATTTGCGCACCGCTGGGCCGCCGTTCCGATGCTTTCGCGCACGCACGGCCAGACTGCCAGTCCGACGACGGTCGGCAAGGAAATGGCCAACGTCGCCGTGCGTCTGACCCGCATCATCGAAGCGATCGAAGCCGTCAAGTTCTACGCCAAGATGAACGGCGCCGTGGGTAACTTCAACGCCCATCTCATCGCCTACCCCGACTACGACTGGGAAGCTCACAGCAAGCGCGTGATCGAAGAACGCCTGGGCGTGACCTTCAACACGCACACCATCCAGATCGAACCGCACGACTACATGGCCGAACTCTTCCACGAGATCGAACGCGCCAACACGGTTCTCATCGACTTCGACCGCGACGTCTGGGGCTACATCTCCATGGGCTTCTTCAAGCAGAAGCTCAAGGAAGGCGAAGTCGGCAGCTCCACGATGCCGCACAAGGTCAACCCGATCGACTTTGAAAACTCCGAAGGCAATCTCGGCATCGCCAACGCTCTTCTGAATCATCTCGCCGGCAAGCTGCCGATCAGCCGCTGGCAGCGCGACCTTACCGACTCCACGGTGCTGCGCAATCTGGGTGTGGCCTTCGGCTACTGCTTTGTAGCCTACGCCGCTCTGGAACGTGGTCTGGGCAAGCTCGAACTCAACGAGCAGGTTGTTGCCGACGACATCAACCGCGCCTGGGAAGTGCTCGCCGAAGCCGTCCAGACCGTGATGCGCCGCTACGGTGTTCCGAAGCCCTACGAAAAGCTCAAGGCTCTGACCCGCGGCAAGGGCCATATGGATGCTCAGACCATGCGTGAATTCATCACCACGCTGGAAATCCCGGCCGAAGCCAAGGAACGTCTGATGGAACTGACGCCTGCGACCTACGTCGGCAAGGCCGAAGAACTCGCCAAGCGCTGCTGATAAGCGTTTGATTCCGTTCTGAACGAACGACTAACCGACGCTGCTTCCGAGTGGAAACAGCGTCGGTTTTGTTTGCGCTCAAGGTAATACCGCAAGAAAACACCGAAAACAACACAAATTGCTTCTCTGCCGTATCAAAGTCACTCCGATGCTCGGTTATAGTTGGAAAACCGAAAATAAGAACATCTCTGGGAGCATTTGACGTGAAAAAGCAGATTCTGACCGCGGCCTTGTTGTCGCTTCTCTCCGCGGGGCTCACCGCGGCCGAACTCACTGTGGCCGCCACCCCCGTTCCGCACGGCGATATTCTCCGTTTGGTCGCGCCGGACCTCAAAGCACAAGGGTACGACCTAAAGGTCGTCGAATTCTCCGACTTCGTGAGCCCCAACATCGCCCTTGACGCCAAAGAAGTCACCGCTAACTACTACCAGCACAAACCCTTTCTAGACGATGCCGTCAAGAGTCGAGGCCTTAAGATCGCCTCCGTTGCACCGATTCACATTCTGCCGATGGCCGCATACTCCAAACGCGTCAAGTCGCTAAACGACCTGCCCAAGGGCGCGCGCATCTCCATTCCCAACGATCCTGCCAACGGCGGCCGCGCGTTGTTGCTGCTGCAGTCAGCGGGCGTCATCAAACTCAAGGACGGAGCCGGCGCCACCGCAACACCCTTGGACATCGCCGACAATCCCAAGCGTCTGCGCTTTACCGAAGTAGAAGCCGCACAGGTACCACGCACTCTCGACGATGTTGACGTCGCGATCGTCAACTCCAACTATGCTCTGGGCGTCGGCCTGAATCCGATCAAGGACTCCATCTACCTTGAAAACAAGGACAGCCCCTACGCCGTTGTTGTCGCCTGCCGCTTGGGCGACGAACAGAACCCGGCCGTGCAGGCTCTCGTGAAGGCACTCACGAGCCCCAAGGTCAAGGAATACATGATCAACACCTACAAGGGCGGCGTGGTTCCGGTCTTCTGATCGAAACCTCACCTCCTCTTGAATAAGCCGTCCTCGTTTGGGCGGCTTTTTGTTGTGCCTTCTTGATTGCATCCATGTGTCGAGCACACGCGCTTTAACGAACAGGCCTTTAGCGACTCGGCTAAAATGCGGTGTCTCTGACGCAAACGCACCGAAAAAACATCGGGGCGTCGTTTCGTCTGATTTGTGTCGATTGCGCCTTCGCGCACAGACTTTTTCCTCTCAAAGAACAATGAAAGAAATTCGCACTCGCATCGCACCGTCCCCGACGGGCATGATGCACTTGGGCACCGCCCGTACCGCCATCTACTGCTGGGCCGTTGCACGTCACTTCGGCGGCAAGTTCCTGCTTCGTATCGAAGACACCGATCAGAAGCGCTCCACAGCAGAAGCCACGCAAGTCATTCTCGACTCGATGAAGTGGCTCAACCTCGATTACGATGAAGGTCCGATCTATCAGATGGATCGCCTGGAACGTTACCGTGAAGTCGTCGATGAAATGCTCGCCAAGGGTTTGGCATATAAGTGCTACGCCACGCCCGAAGAGCTCGACGCCATGCGTGAAGCCCAGCGCGCTGCCGGTATCAAGCCGCGTTACGACGGCCGCTGGCGCCCTGAGAACTGCGTGGGCAAGCCCATTCCCGAAGGCGTCAAGCCCGTCATTCGCTTCCGCAATCCCGACGACGGTGAAGTGACCTGGGACGATGCCGTTTACGGCCGCATCACCATCGCCAACAAAGAGCTCGACGACCTCATCATCATGCGCGACGGCATTCCCACTTACAACTTTGCCGTTGTGATCGACGATTGGGACATGAAGGTGAGCCATGTGATCCGCGGTGCCGACCACATCAACAACACGCCTCGCCAGATCAACCTCTACAAAGCTCTGGGCGCTGAAGTACCGGTGTTTGCGCACCTGCCGCTCATCAACGGTCCCGACGGCCAGAAGCTCTCCAAGCGCCACGGCTCGGTGTCCGTCATGGAATACGAAGCCCGAGGCTTCCTGCCCGAAGCCGTGTTCAACTACCTGGCTCGCCTCGGCTGGGGCCACGGCAACATGGAAAAGTTCACGCGCGAAGAACTCGCCGAAGTGTTCGAGCTGCGCGGCGTCTCCAAGGCTGCCGCTCGCATCGACTTCAAGAAGTTCGAATGGCTCAACGCTCAGTACATGAAGGAAGCCGACGATCAGCGTTTGGCCGGACTCGTCAAAGCACGCATTGAAAAGCGTGGCGGCGTCGTTGACGGCGGCCCCGATCTGGCTGGCGTCTGCGCCCTTCTTAAGACCCGTGCCGCAACGCTCGAAGCGCTTGCCGATCAGGCTCTCTTCTTCTACAAGCCCGCTGAGCCCACCGAAGAAGCCCTCCAGGCCGCTTTGACCGAAGAAAACCGCAAGGCGCTTGCCGCTTTTGTGGAAGGCATCAAAGCTCTTGAAAACTTCAAGGCTCCCGAAATCTATGGCGTCATCAAGAGCGTCATGGAAGCCCAGGGCATCAAGATGGGCCCGGTTGCCACTCCGCTTCGCGTGCTCGTTTGCGGTGCCGACAAAGTCCCGCAGATCGACAAGACGCTGGAGCTCTTCGGCAAGCAGACCGTGCTTGCCCGCATTGAAGAAGGTCTGAAAAAAGCTGGCTTCTAGTTCGAGTCTTCCAAGAGCTCAAAGGCGCTGCTCCATTGTCGGAGGCGGCGCCTTTTTCGTTTCTGTTTCGTCACGCCGCTTGAAGCATGGTAAATAGCGACCAGAAAACGCCGATGGCCAAGAGCCAAAACAACACGGCACTCACCTTGTTGACCCAGAACAAAAACTTCTTGTTTTGCAGATGGTGTGAAGCAATGGCCGCCACAAAGCCGTAGCCAAGATGAACGGTGAGGCCCACGGCCGCGAAAATGCTGATCAGCGTCGTCATGCGGGAGACGTAGTCGTGCTGCGGCGTGATGAACTGCGGCAGCAGCGAGAGCAGGAACACGATCAGCATGGGATTTGTGGTCTGCAACAGCATCGCACCGACGTATGCCGAGCGCAGATTGTGCGAGCGTACCTTGTCTTCCACCGCGGGATTGTTTCCGGCCGCTGTCAGATTAATGGGCTTAGCCTTCCAGTTCTTCCATCCGAACCAGACCAGCATCAGCGCGCCAACGGCCTGAAGTCCGTAAAACAGCGCAGGCGTTGCCTGAATAACGGCACCCAACCCGGTAGCCGAAACAATTGACATCGCGATGATGCCTGTGCAGTTACCCAACGGTGCCGCCCAAGCTCCGCTTTTTCCCAGTCTAAACGAGGAAGTAACGGTGTAGAGCACGCCGGCGCCCGGCGTCACACAGGCAACGAAGGCCACGAAGGCAAAGAACCAAAGATCGCTGCTCATGGATTTTGAGAACCAAGTTGGCGACGAAAGACATGCTCTTCACTATACGCCGCGCCGAAGATTCTTTGCTCTTTTGCGCTTTGACGCCGGACAAACGCCGTTGATTATGCGGCCAGCGCCTTGAGAATTTCCGCGGGGAAGTCCTGCTGTCGCCCAATCTTTCGCTCCCACACGTCTGGGGAATCGATTTCTAGCAGCGTCCAGCCGTTATTTATGGCATCGCTTCGAATCGAGGCATGGTCGGACAACAAATCGATCAGTGCCGGAGGATCCTGATGCACACGACGTTCGGATGCGCTTGCCTTCTGACAGATAAGTTCGTAGTGGTTGCGGATGTATTTTTCAGAAAAGACGATGGCGAAGGCTGCAGCGCGGCTCTTTCCCAATCCGTGCGCAAACCTCCCTGCCTCGACAACCGGCAAAGACACTCCTTCGATGATCAACGACTGACCGTTTTCATCGGCGACACGTGCCATCTCGCGCACAATGGGCCAGAGGCGCTCGGCAATCGCCTCGTCGTCCTCGGGCGTGAGACCTGCAAAGTCCGAGTTACCGGACTTGATCAGGCCCATTTTGAGCAGATCCAGGGACACTACGCTCGCACCCGTGAGCCTGGCCAGACGTTTGGCAAACGTTGTTTTACCCGCATGCGAGGCACCTTGAAGGAAAAGAATCATCTGAAAAAAAAGGAAGAAACGACTGAACGGAGCGATTGATCCTGCATTATCCGACCTTTCGATCAACTTCTGACCGTCTCGAAGCGCCATTTTTCCCAGGCACGGTTTATCCTTTACGAGTCTTCTTTTCTCGTCAAGCCGTATGTCCGGAACCGCCATACACGATGCTCTTCGCGGCGTTAAAGCCGCCCTGCTGTTTTGGTTGGGCTTCTTTCCGTTGGGCTTCATTCTGGGAGCTCAGGCTTGCCATAAAGGCATGAGCGTTCCAACTGCAGCAGCCATGTCCTTCTTCAACTACGCAGGCGGCAGCGAATTTGCCGCCGTCGCCCTTTGGACAGCGACTCCTCCGCTGCTTTTGATTGCCTTTACGACTTGGCTTATCAACAGCCGCCACATTGTGATGGGCATGGCACTGTCGCTCTACACCAGAAAACTTTCCACCGGCAAAAGTCTCTTTGCTTTCTTCCTCATGTGCGACGAAGTGTGGGCCGTAAGCATGCAGGAAATCTCAAGGAGAAAAGCCGCGGGCGTTCCGGAAGACGAATGTTTCTGCTACGCCTTTCATGTCGGCACGGGACTTGGCTTCTGGTTGCCATGGACATGCTCGACCGCACTGGGTGCCTTTATGGGCGGCACGCTGGGCGACCTCAACCAATGGGGCTTTTCGATGGCCTTTCCCGCTACCTTCATCACGCTCATCGTACTGATGTGGCCGGGATTCAAAAATGCGCTTCCTTTGACGGCAAGCGGTATCATTTCGGCCGTCTGCAGTTTCTGGCTGGCATCGCACTGGTGCGTCCTTTTGGGAACGCTGACGGGACTCGTGCTTGCAGCCTTGCTGCCTCAACATTCAGAAAACCAAGCCGGCTAAGGAATTCTTATGGAAACACCGATTGCCGATATTTGGTCTCTGCCTAATGCTCGTGAAGCACTCACGATTTTTGCCATGTTCTGCGCCACCTATTCCACGCGCCTGATCGGATGGCTTCTGCTTCGAAACAGAACAATTTCACCGGCGTTTCGCCGTGCTTTGGAAGCTGCTCCGGGTTGCGTGATGGCCGCTATCGTAGCTCCGCAGTTCATATAAATCCGCGAGGAAACCCGCGGCTTAATGACATGGACCACCCTTAATACCCATTGAAGCACTCGGAGTGTGACAATGGGCTATGAAACATTAATTCGGA
>ENA-UEQH01000055-UEQH01000055.1-human-gut-metagenome-genome-assembly--contig:-NODE-55-length-61690-cov-93.513366_pt1 | contig 61690 bp, 64 predicted proteins | sample MGYA00242945_ERZ507943 | MGnify/ENA primary metagenome ERZ507943 (study PRJEB26167, sample SAMN06115418) | human gut metagenome | host: Homo sapiens | place: China:Hubei | collected 2015-03-06 | study... | reverse complement strand
CGGATAAATGTCCCGCCTGCAAGAAAGAAGGTTGCCTGGTATGGACGGACGAAAGCTTGCGGGAAGCCGACATCGACTCCCTGCTCGAGAGGCACTGTAACCTGCACCAGAAGAGCGAACTGCAACCGGAGGAGTATCTTTCACTTTCCATACTGGTGACCGAGTATATTCCATATCTGGCCGATAAACCGCAGACAGCGCGTGAAACCCTGTTCCTACTCCTTGAAACCGGCTCTCTTTTCGAGAAATACTGGCGGGATACAAGATGCTTCCAATCCGAAAATATCTACACGCCCGCCATCAAGACACTGCTTGACAAACTGGACGTGAAACTGCGAGAGGGCGACACGATTCCGGTAGAATACCAGGATTGCCGCTCCCTGGAGGACTTCTTCAGGGTCGTTGCCGGCGAGCGTCCGGCAAAGGAAGAGGTATCGTTTTCTTCAGATAAGGAGGGAAACTATTATTTCAACGGACGCAAGGTCAAGGTGGAAAATTCTGACGAGTACGCCTACCGCCTGCTGAAAACCAAAATACAGACGAGCTACCGGCGTCCGGTAGATTTTTACTTCCGCTTCCTTGCCCGTTTCGGACCATACGGAACTTATGGCAACGTGTATTACCCGAGTATCACGGACCTGATATGCAGGCGTTACCTGCCTGAAACCGCAAAATGAATTCCGGAAAGGCGATGGACAACGGTTCACCGCCTTTCTTATTGTATAACTTTTTTAATATCAATCATTATGGCAACAGCATTAGCAACAACGGCCGCCCCCGTGCAGTTCGATTTCCAGAACAACAACGTCGAGGTGATGACGCTCGACACGCTCCGGCGCACACACAAGGAAAATGACATCTATGGCAACCCGCTCAAGGGAATCTACCATTACGAGGTGATAGAGCGCATGGCGGACATCTGCCAGAAACACAACCTGAATTACGAGGTGGAGGAAATCTTCGCCGCCCAGAACAAGAACAAGGCACAGCCCGGCGTGGTCGTCCTGCCCCAGGTGGAACAAAAGTACGGGGCGATGGCCGTCGAGGCGCATATCCTGCGCCGCGTTTATACGACCATCCGCATTAAGGAATGGGAAACGGACGAGCTGACCACGACGCTTGTCATCGCCTTCCATCAGGACGGCATCCAGGCGGCCATCGGCCCGTGCGTCAGGGTGTGCCACAACCAGTGCATCCTCTCCCCCGAACGCAGTGTGTCGAACTACGGGAAAGACAAAGTCACCACCGAAGAGCTTTTCGGTCGTGTAGACGAGTGGCTCTCGAACTTCGAGGTACAGATGAACGAGGACAGGGAACGCATCCGCCGCCTGAAAGCGAAAGTAATTACCCCGGTGGAGATGTACGCCTACATCGGATTGCTGACAGCATTGCGCGTATCGCATGACAGTTCCGACAAGCGTCTTTCGTCCAAGGTGGAGACCTATCCCCTGAACCAGTCCCAGATTTCCATCTTCACCGAGGACCTGCTCAAACTCACCGAAGAGAAGAAGACGCTCACGGCGTGGGATATCTATAACGTGGCAACCGAAATCTACAAGCCCGGACGTACGGACATTCCGGCCATGATTCCCCAGAACGGGGCGCTGGCCGAGCTGATGCTCTCGGAAGGGTTGCCGGAATCTTAAAAGGCTGCCACGTGACAAGAATCAAGGGACAACTGACGACAGCCGACTACCTGCCCATAGCGGAATATAACAGGCTGGTCCGCGGGCTTGAGAAGGACGGCGAGTACCTGTGGGAGACCTACTGCTGGCTGTCGTTCTGCACGGCATGCAGGGCCTCCGACGTGAGGACCCTGCGCTGGAAAGACATCTTAGGAAAAAGCACCATGACCCGCATCGAGCAGAAAACAAAGAAAAACCGCCTGATCAAGTTCAACAGGGACGTGCAGGAGAAGAACCGTTTCCTGTACGAGATGCTCGGACAACCCGCCCCCGAACAGTACATCTTTCTCAGCCCGCGTACCGGGAAACCTTACTCGCTGGAATACATCAACAGGCTGCTCAAGGTATTCAAGGTAAGGTACAGGCTGCCGATCAGGGCATTCTCCACACATACCTTCCGCAAGACTTTCGGGCGCTATGTCTACGAGCTGATGGGACGCTCGGCCGAGGGCCTGATCCTGCTCAACCAGATATTCCGCCATTCCAACCTGGAAACCACCCGGCGCTACATCGGGCTGGCGCAGGAGGACATCGACAAAGTGTTCGATTCCATACGTCTATGAGAATATTTTCAACGATGCCCGGAACCCGAGCGGGAGGTTCCGGGCTATGCTTTATATAACATATCAAAATCAGAACTGTAAATGGACACACCGATATATATCGACACATACTTCCGCGTCGAGTCCGGCTATGACGGCGGTCGCATGCCGGAAGAGAAAGCCGGACGCTTCTTCGACGAGGTAAAGCGCCTTTTCACGGAAACAGGGTTCAGCATCAAGGAAAACAAATACAAAGACGGTTGTCCCGAGGTGTATCTCGGAAAGACATGCCTGTACTGTCATCCCCAATCGTTATCGGGCCCTGTTCTTAAAGAGCACATGGAGCTTATCGAGAAGATTCTGGCACAAGGAACGACCTTCCGGTACCTACGTACTGACACTTACGGCGAGATTCTCGACCTGACGGAGGAGGAAGAACTCGCGTATTACCACAAGACTCATGACATGACTATCGGGGGTGTCTTTCTCGACGCCTTCCGCACCAAGCGCCGGAACCTGTACAAGAGCCGGGAGCAGGTGCTGGAAATACTCGTCGAAAAGCTGCGTGTCAAGACACTCCGTGGGAAGTCCGTTTATTCGAACACCTCCCCGGCATACCGTTATATCAGGGAAATGTACGGGAAAATGGTGTCCGAAGGACGGCTCGTCGAGGGATGCAAGCAAACCGCTTCCGGGAAACTGCCGCTCTGCCGCACGGCAACCGGCAGGGAACTGAAAATGAAAAGACGGGAAGACGACAGGACGGAATGACACGCGGTTCCGTACCGGACATGGCCGGATACCAGTCCGAAGACTTCTGTAAATCATAATTTTCAAGCCGGACTGTCAATCGAAAGAAGGACGACCCGGCTATACTTCAACAACAAGAGATAGCACTATTATGAGCATACAAATCGGAAAACTGTTGCCGGACGGCAGTGTCCGGCACATCAAGGCGCTCCATGAGACGCTTTCAAAAGACCTTGTGAGGAAACTCCGGGTGTTCTATCCCAATGACAGACGGGTAGATGCCCTGCTGTCGCTGGGCGACATACAAAAACTGGGACCGTCACCCTATGGAAAATGGACAGGAACCGGCGATACCGTCCACTGTTTTTCAAAGATCCGTGACGGACGGGAAACACCGCGGCAATCCGCATCACGCATCGCGGACAACGCAGACATTTTCGGCCGCATGGAGGACACGTGCCTCCTGTTCGATAACGGCAGATGGCATGTCATGGACAAGGGAGAATACTGTGAACAGCCGCTCTTCGTCGAAGATACGCCCTCCCATGACAGCATGAAACCGATCACGGTATATGTGAACAACCATGTCCGACTCGAAAAGATAAATACACCGCAGCACTGGCAGGGACTTGAGGAACTCGCCGAACGGGAATCCAGGATACTCTATGTCTACCGGGGGTGCCGCCTTGTGAGAATCGTCCGTTCGTCCAACCTTAAAAAGAAACTGTATGCGGCACAATAACATCGTATCGGCCATAGAATGGCTGCCGGAACACCTGTTCACGGAAGAGATCGTGGAAGCAGCCGTCGAAAGCAAGGAAATAGAGGTGCTGAGCCATATTCCGGGACGTTTCCTCACACCCGGACGTATAGAACGAATCATCGCGGGCAGCACGGAGAGCTGGCACAGCTTCGAGCTGCGCAATATTCCGGAGGCGTACCGTTCGGGAGCAGTCTGTGACTACGCCATGCGCAAAAAACCGAAGAATATCACGGCCGTTCCCGAAGCAATGGTTACCCGAGAAATGGCAGAAGCGGTCATCCGAAACGGACGCGGGGATTTCGACATTCTCGCCTTCATACCTGAACGCCTTTGGGATGCGCAACTGGCATACCTGGCCTTGCGCAGCTATATTTACGACCCGTATTACACGGACAGCAGGACAGACGCCGTCATGAAAACGGGGCTTATCCTCGGATATGTCCCCGTTGAGGTAAAGACTCAAGAGTTCTATTACGGGATGCTCGACGGGATGAAAATATTGAGCACGGTTACCGATGCCGTCGTGCCGTCCCGTTTCAAGACTGCGGCATACTACCGCAAGATGGCGGAACATGACCTCTCGCTTGTTCCCGCCCGGTTCTATTCCTATGAGATTCTCCATGCGGCTGTCTGTTCGACCGAAGGAAAAAACTTCATCACAGACCCCCAGTTTTTCAAGCCGTTGTCGGTATATCTGGACGACATGCTGGCGGACCGGCTGATGGAGAAACACCCTTACATGTTCGGGGAGTTGCCGAAGCGGTTCAAGACACCGGAAAGACTGGTCATTGCCATCGATAACAGCAAACGGGAGACGAACTGCTATATCGACGAGGAAACTGAACAATCCCTGCTCTCGGTGGAAGTGTGCAAGGCATTCATCCGAAGAAACGGCAACTGTCCCGAATTTCCTGAAAATGTATGGACGCGGGAATTTGTCGACTACTGCATGGAGCACGGGACGAGTTTCCGCTGGTTCCGCCAGATGCCCAAAAAGTTCCAGAGCTCCGCGAACACGCAGGCGGCGTATGATTACGGTCATTACCATATCTGTGACTTTGCCAAACGGTTCATCACTCCGCAAATGGCGAAGGAGTGCTACCAGGAGCGCAGTTATGCACATGCCATCCCCGGACATTTCCTCACGGAGTTCTGCCGACAGACCGGACTGCCCGAGAAGTTCTACGGCGGGGAAACCACGATGCTGTCGCTGAAAAACAGCCGTGACGACTATACTTACTGCAAAGTCGGCAATACCTGTCTGGCCTTTTACCTGAAAGAACAATACGAGCCGTCCTCGGCACATCTGATGATGACGCGGTCGGATTCAAAATACTGCACGCCGGAGAAGGTGTTCGACGTGCCTGTCGGAACCTTCCACCGCACGTGGCTGGAAAAGATCGTGGCGGAAAACGACCCCCGCTTTGTCAAACCCCGTGTGGACAAAGCGTTGAAAGCCGTACAGGCGGTCTGCTATTACGGTGTCGAGAAGTTGAAGGACCTGAACCGTACGGAAATCTTCCGCAACACCTTCATGGGTGAGACCATCGGTTACTGCGCCCGCCGCAGGGACCTGACCTACCACAGCGACAACTGCGGGACCCTTATCGAGGGCTTGAAGTTCAAGATCCGGGGAATGGCTGTCCCCGTAACCTTGGCGGAAGACATGACTCCTTATACGGCCGACATGCTGCACCGGAAGTTCGGCTTCTGCTATATCGGAATGACGGCATTCGCCACGGACTACGGCCTGGACATGGAGAAGGCATACACCTTTGCACAGATGCGCCAGATCGTAAGGGAGAAAGGGCACAAGCCGTCATTGAGAAACTACAAACGTGAACTGAAACAAATAAACATCATACAATGAAAAAATACCGGATAGCTATCGAAGAGACGCTCCGTAAGGTCGTGGAGATCGAGGCAGAAACGCCCGGTCTGGCCGTCTGCAGGGCGGAAGACGAATACAATGAAGAGAAACACGTGCTGTCAGCCGACAATTTCGCAGGAGCTGACATCGCGCTCTCGACTGATGACAGCACGGTCATGGAGACTCTGGAAGACGTGGATTTCATCGGATACGTGCAACGCCGTTTCGAGGAATGCCGGGAGTCCATATCCGTCGAAGACAAAGTCCGGCTGGCATTCGGAAGTTTCGACAACGCCCTGTATGAGTTCGGCGAATACCGTAAGGAGGCGGCCCGGAACCGCCCGCAGGTCTACCTGCTGTACCGGAGCGATGCCTGGCACAACCGTTCTTCCATGGAGCTCATAGCCCCGTTCTCCTCCCTCGAAAACATGATGGAGTACCTGCGGCGTAAGAAGAAGGAATTCCGCCTGACGGAAAGTGATCTGGAAGAGTTCAAGAACAACCGGCAGACGAAGGGGCGCGACGAAAACTACCTGTACGAGTCGGATTATTTGGATGTGCTGCCGGAACAGGAACCCGAACTGCCGCCGAAAGATGACGCTTTCTATGACAAGGTTTTCACCTGCGGGCAATCCGAGCTGTCACGCAGGGAGTTGGAATCTCTGCCGGAGCCGTTCGATACCTACCATGTTACGGACGAAGAAATGGAACAGATTGTGTACGAAACGGAAATGGAGACACGGGACCGGCTGCGGCTCGGTAAAAGAAAGCCCATAGATTTTGACAATGACCGCCATAGTGAAATCTGGTGGGAAGAAATGGAAAAAGCAGTGGTAAGGCACGGCGTACCGTACTACGAGGCCGAATAACGAAAATAGAACCTGTTCATCACATGCCATAATGATGACGGGCCGTCGCGGCTACGGCTGCGGCGGTCTTTTTTTTTCAAAACGAGGTGAGTATTCCACCCCTTATACAAAACGATTACCTACTCTTAAAAAAACGGATTTATGAAACAGACAAGACAGGATTTCTTCACGGCGAACGGGGAAGGAATCAAAATCATGACATTTACGGAGTTCGCCCGGCATATCCTGCGTATGGAATGCGGGGAAAGTCTGGAACTGTATGCCGTTGTGAACCGGCAGACACGGGAATGCTCCCGGCCGCTCTCTGTCAGAAAGGAACAATGGAACGGTACGCCCTTTTACCTGCTCGGCGGGCACGGGCAGGAAGTCCGTACCATCAATTTTGCGGGTCGTCCGAAAGAGGAGTTTGAAACGACCTGCCATGATGCCTTGGACAGCTACGATGCCGTGGAAAGTATCGGGGCGGTCGTGTCAAGACTGCGTGAATTATCTCCTGAAGAACTGCATAAGCGGATTGCGGAAGAGATGAAGACCGGCTGTAAATACCTGTTGGTCTACCGCAGCGAGGAGGAGATGACGGCCGCACTCGACGGCAAGATATACGCCATCAGCGATACGGACGGCAAATTCCTTTGCGACCTGTATCAGCCGGATTATCTCCATCTGGAAAACGGGGGCGATATTGTGGACACCGCATCCATTCCGGACATGCATTTCCATTCCGATTGGGCAATCGCCAACCCCACGGTACGCGACAAGGTGCTCTCCTCCCGGATGGTGATTATATATACCCACGAAACGGCAACGCTATGATAGAGATTGGCAACAGGATAGAAACGCCGGAAGGTGTGTTCTATGAACTGGAATACGGAGGGGAAGGAAACATCTACAAGAACGAGGATGCCTTTCTCAACCGCCCCGATGAAGTGTGCTATATACCCGAATACGCGGCAGAAGACCGTGAGGACTGGCGTGTGCCGGAGAGCAGTGACGGCTGTTTCACGCATAACTCACTGCTCGCCCTGTGCAAGGGTAATGAAGAGGTGTGCCAGGATCTGTTTTACAGCCTTGAATGGACGTACCCGACCACCTTGCTGGAAGAATGGGACTCGAACGGCTATTTCGATGAGATCGAGGGCTGGTATGACAGTAACGATTAAATGGAACGGCATATCATGGACAGGAAATACAAAATCACATACTCGGGAAAAATCACGGGCAAGACCCCGAACTACATATTGAGCCTGCGGGCGCATCTGAAAGGCATTTTCCCTGAAATGGAACGGTATGGTAAGGAAGAATTCGACCACGTGCTTCATTGCATCAGCTCGTTCATTGATGATTTTACCTTCAAGGTACGCAATTCCCGATACCGGGGAGACATCCTGAAAAGGACTATCAGTAACGACTGCCTGAAAGTGTTCAACCTGGGTGACGAGAAAGTGATACTGACCGTCTCCTTCACCCCGCTGGAAACATGAAACCAACAATATGACAGATATGGATAAAATACAGAAAGACAATGCGGAGCCGGGCAAAGCCCCGGACAAAATGAGCGCCGACAAGCTGCATCTGTTCGCCACCCAGTACGCCTTTATCGACGGACGGCTGCACGAGGCCGAGCAAGCCATGCTGAAATTCATGCTGGAGTTCCTGGCACAATATGGCCGCGTATCACTCGGCCTTACAGAAGAGGAGGAACTCGATGACAACAACTTCCCCGTCACGACAACCTTGTACGGGAAGCACGACACGCCCCGTATCAAGCTTACCGATGTCTACCTGACGGATGACGGGGAATATCTCCTTGCTGACGGAATAGATGCGGAGACCGGGGAAAAACGGGACGGATTCTATATCTACAGCGAACAATACGCCGATATCTTCCAGTTCGTCGGCCACGCTTCGGAGATGAACTGACGAATGAGGAACAACCATAAAACGAAATATCAATGGACTGTATCAAAGATTTACAAGACGCCATCCGCAACATTCTCGTGAACAACGGTCTTACGGAACTCTGTCTGGGAGAGCCTGACGAACTGGACGATCCCACCTATATCATCTGGTATGACAGGCACTGTGAGCCTCACGAAGACCCGGTATTGAAGGTTTGCCTTGAAGATGAGGGCATTGCCGTTGAGGTCGAAGCCCGCAGTTTCGGGAACACGATAACCGTCTACGATTATGACATAGACCGTATTGAATGGTGGAAAGGCATTCATGCCAATATTCTGGAAGTGCTGGAGCGTGACGGCAAGCGCCGGTGTCCGGCCTGTGGCAGGACGGTCAAGGAAAAGCAGCTGTATTGCAGTGCCGGATGCCGTGATTTCATGACTCCCGGACCGACCGTGGAGCAGGTCGCGGAAAAAGCCAACCGGAATATCCGCAAACTGGCAAGCCTTGCCGCCGGAAAGGACAAGGCGTACCGGAAGCGGCTGATAGAGAAATATACCGTCGGCCTGTCATAGGCCGGCTTTGTGACACTAAAAAATGTATGATATTATGGCAACAAGAACCATCTACCTGACCGTACGGCTCGATATCGACAACCCGAAGGCCGATGAGATAACGGACGAAGAGGTTGACGAAATTATCAGCGAAGTGGACTATGAATTCAAAAATTACGGGGACTATGAAATCGACACGGAAATCTGCGGGAAAAATGACGAAGGTGGTCTTTAGACGCTATCCCGACGGACAGGTCATCGCCCTGTTCCCGGACATACCGTGGAGCGGACGGCGGGGTGAAATAACCTCCTACATGCATGTCGGCCAGCATGGCGCAGCCGACTATGCGGGCGTGATCGCCATGACACGGCCAGCCCATGAAAAGGAGTACCGCAACCCGCTTTCCGAACTGAGAGCCATCGGTTACGATGACCTACACATCATGCGGCGTGCAAGACCGAAATTCATAAACAGCTAAAAACAAATCTTATGTCTCATAAACCGAATGCCGTTCCTGTCTTGCAGGAGGGAACGGTCTATACAATTATACTTGACAACGGACGAAAGGTCCACGACGTAATCTATCATGCCTGTGTCGCCTCCGGCAAGTCGTATTTCGCCAAAGGCGATAAGACCTATCCCGCCGAAAAGGTGCGGAACCATTCAATCACCGGACATGCCGCATCGGACGGCTCTAGAAGGAACGGCACACCCAATCCCGACCGCTTCGCCATCACGGATGAAGTGTGCGAGGTCGTTGATGTAGTTACCACGCCGGAAACCAATCCGGAAATGTTCCGGTGTCGTGTCAAATGCCTGATGTATTCAGGCCTGTCACAAGCCGAGGCTGAGAAAGTCATCGCTTCAACGCCACTAAAGCTGGAACTCTTCTACGACGTAGGCCGTGGCAGTTTCGCTATTGACGCCGAGGCAGTTGGCAACACACCGCTGTATAATCCTTACACGGGAAAGGAAATCCCGGATGAAACTTAAGCCGAACTACATCGAATATGAGAGAACTATATATCAAGAATCTCTGCATCGAGATTACCCGACGTTGCAACATGCGCTGTACCCATTGCATGCGGGGAGATGCCGAATCCGTGGATATCCCTTTGAAACATATAAGCAACCTGCTGCGGCATGTCAGGCATATTCGCCATTTCAACATCACGGGCGGCGAGCCGTCGCTTAACGTCCGGGCCATCCGCCATATCCTCGAACGGGTACGCGCCTACGGTATTACTGTCAATGACTTTTATATCGTAACCAACGGCTCTGCCACATCCCGTTCGGAGGAATTCATAGAAGCCTGCGCCGCACTGTACGAGTACCAGGAGGAAAAGGAACAGGACTCCGGCCACATGCTCGAAATGAGCGACGACCGCTTCCATGATCCGGCAGAGCATGCCGCCACGCTCGCGGCACTTTCCCCGTATCCCTTTTTCGGAGTCCGGGGACAGGCCGAGCGTATCTTCCTTTTCCGGGAAGGCCGCAGCACGGAGGGGTTTCCGAACCCTGTTCATGGGATTTATCTTACGGAGGAGAACTACGTTTACGGCGACCTCTGTCTCAATGCTGAAGGCATGGTTCTCTCCAACGGGGACCTGAGTTATGCCCGCCAACGGGAACATGCCCTGTGTCCCTGCGGGAAACTGATGCAATATCTCCGGATGACCTTGAAAAAGCGTCAAAAAGAAAGATTGTACGAATAAATACACAAATCAAAAAACTTATGTCAATCGTATGCAGTATCTGCGGCGGCACTGGAGTGAAATGTACCGCCGTCATCGACCCGAACACCAGACAGTTCCTCGAATTTACCCGCAACGCCTTGTCGGACGGCCGGTGCAGCCAGTGCGGCAACGTTGCCCTGACCGACCCTGACGAAGTAAAAGCCGGGCTGGACAAGCTTTGGACGGAATATACGGCGCGGCATCGTGCCGCCCCTAACTACATCTGCTGCGACATTGTCCGGCATGGTGATTACGACGGGTGTGAAAAGGCGTATATCCGCATCGGAGGCCCGTCAGACGTGGTCGAGAAGTATCCGGTCGTGGCCGTGTGCCGCGACCTCGAAGAGCTCAAATCACTTGCGCTCCCTGACCCGACGCGAGAATTTACCCTCATGGGAATTCAAGGGTTCGAGTTCCACGACGTGTTGGAAAACAAGACCTACGAGATCGGGGTGGACGACCTGAAAATTCCCGTCACGACGAAAGAGGTGCTGGACTTTTACCCGGCGGAACATCGGCTGAAAGAAACGGACATCGAACAATATGCCGCGGCTTACACGGCCCGTATCAAGGCGTACAGGGAGTATACCCGTCAGCTCGACGCCACACTCGTGCGGCGGCTTCTCGACGAAGAGCGGCTGATGAAAGTCGGCGAGAGCGACGGTTTCCGCTTGAAACTCCATTTCGACTGGTTTGTCATTTTAAAGCGGGAGAACGAAAGGATGTACGCGCCTTTCAAATACGCTGTAAATGCTTATTGTCTGGATAATATCCAAACTTTCGACCGTCGTTATGTCACGCTCGAAGATGCCTTGCTCCACTGCCTGAACGGTTTCAACGAGAACGCGAACATTCCTAACCGTTACAAGTCCATCGGGCATTACCTGTCGGGGAAATCCTGACGACGGGCAGTGTATCGACGGGTTACCGGAGGCCACGGGTGCTTTCCCCTTGACCGGAATACCGTCGGAACAAGTAACAATGTAACCAAAGAATAAAAAATATGATGAATGATTATAAAATCAAGAACATTCTCGAATCCCTGAAAGAGGAGGTCGAGAACGGGAAGGTATCCCTGCGGGAAGCTGCTGTCGAACTTCATAAAGCCGGCTGGACGAATTTCATCGACATCGACGCCACGAGGAACCTACTGAAGACCCGGAATGTAACGGGGAACGGAAATGTCCCGGGAGTTTCCGACATGATGGGAAAATACCGCGAGATGAAAGCGGCGCACCCGGATGCCCTGTACATTTTCCGAAACGGGGAATCTTGTGAATTGTATGAGGATGATGCCATCGCCGCTTCCGGCATTTTGGGCATTGCCACCGCCGAACGCGTCGACGGGCAAGGGAAAGGCGTCAAGGAACTGCGGTTTTCTTTTCGTGACCTGGACGTGTATCTCCCCAAACTGATACGCGCCGGAAACCGGGTGGCTGTCTGCGAACCGAATCAAACCGGTTCGGGCAAACGAGTTTGATAACCATTAAATAACAAATATTCAAAACCCAAAGACACATGATAAAGATAACAACGATTTTCGGCGAGGACGCCGTACGGGAATATGAAGAGAACAATGAACTGCCTTCTGAAGAATGGCTGGCGGATAACGGGGGCGTCGTGGACGAGAAAGAGTTCGAGACTGAGGCGGAGTACAATGCCTACATCGCCGGGGTAAACGATGCCGACGGATGGAGTGATTATCATATCATACGCCACCGGTCGGAAGAGGCGGACACCTCGAGAGAGGAAAATCTCTGGCTACGTCTCGGAATTAGCGTCCGGGGCAGCCGGGAGGACATCGAAAGGATTCTAAACGGGGACACCGAAACCCTTCGGAAACTGCTCGATGCCGGACGTTATGGGATTGGCGGAGAGACCTATGTCCCTGGTTCGACCGTCGAGGGGTACAACGAGGACCACGACACGGAGTTCGAGGAGGAAGACGTGGAGTTCCATTTATAATAAAACCACACCATCTGCAATAATGATAACAGTAAAAGTTCTACTCGGTAAGGATACTGTAAGCATATACAGGAAAACCGGGGATATCTCGTCGGTGGAGAGCACGGCCGAATCCGGGGGATATGTGATAACCAGACATTTCGAGACCGAAGCTGAATACAAAGCCTACGCAATGGCTGTGGAAGACCTGGACGGACATGAAGACTGGCAGATGCTGGCTCCTGCCGTTACGCCGGAAGCTCCGTTCCGCAAAGGGGAATTTGTCCGGCTGACAGACGATGCAATTAAGCGGATACGTGAAAGTTTCGGGGACGGACCGGCTGACTACAGAAAGGAAATGATTTTGGAGGTGATTGCCTGGTGCCGCTATGAAGGCACATGGATCATTGAAGTCCGAGATATCCGTGAAGACGATACTCAGGAGTTCGATGCCGTTTTTCTGCGCCCCTTGACGGCACGGGATCTCGTGGCTATTTCCGCACCCCGACACCCGCTATCCACTGCGATATATCCTATTCACATCCGATAACTTAAATGATGCATGATGGAAAATATATTCATACTGCCCGGAAACGAACAGGAACTGTTTAACCGGTATTTAGATAACAACGAATACGGCCCTCTGAAAGAACGGCTGGAACTGGTCAGGAAAGCCTTGAGCAACAAGCTTTCCCCGGATGAACGCAATAAGCACGGGCTGAACGTGGGTGTGCATGAACTGTCCATGGAACGTAAGGAACTGGAAAGAAAGATATTCCAAATGGCACTCAAATCCTTTGCAGAACGGGTTTGTGACGAGCAACGCGCTCTTTGCGAACAGGGGTTCTGGCAGGCACCGTGCGGCAAAGAGGCGGAATATATCTCCTCCGCTCCGGTTCCGGACCTTGTAACGGACGTGAAGCAGTACAAGACCATTTGCCGCTGGTGGGAGAAGCTGTCCGATACCAGGAGGCTGAAGGTAGCGGCGATGTTTGCAAACGAACTGGGACCGATATACGGGCACGACACCGAAACGCTGGAACGGATTTATAGCCGCTGGTTTCTACTCTCCTTAGATGGCAAACAACGCATCTACCATTCATGGACCACAAACGAAAAACAGACTTCACCATGCCATACAAAAGCTCGGGAATAATCATCAGCGGGACACAATATGACCGCAGGCAGAAGCTCACTCCTTTTCAGAAGGCTGAAATTTTCCACCGTTACATGACAGAAGCTGTCAGCCAGCGCCAGCTTGCCCGGGAATACGGTGTCAGCCGCAGGCTGATAACCTTCATTGTGAACCCAGAAAGCGAAGAGCGGAACAAGGAACTGCTGAGAGAGAACAAGGCAAAAGGCTTGTATAAATATGACCGGAAGAAACATACCGAAAATATACGCAACCACCGTCGTTACAAACAGAGATTATTTCAAGAAGGTAAAATCATACTAAAAGATGGATAGACAATGAGAATACAGGAGAAACAAAAAGCGTTGGAACAGGAAGTTATAGCCAACCTGTGTGCGATACCGAAAATGCCGGAAAATATGTTGCCCCATACGGTATATGTCGAGGAGGAAGGGGAAGACGGGTATGGCCACGGGATACCGGTATACACCATGTACCGGTTGGAGGAGATACGCACGGACGGAAGCTGCACGCTTTACAACGCGGAAAGCCGGGAGCGTTTCACCTGCCGCCACCTGCATGAGATTAACATGGACTGGCTGGTGACAGTCTGGGAACGTTATCTGGAACTCTGTGTCGAGCAGGATATCTGGAAAGGGAATGCCGTTGCATTCCTGAAAGACCGTACCGGCAAACCGGAAGAGGAAATCATTTCATTCGTGGAAACCTCGTGGGACAAATGCCAGGCTTATACAGACAACCTCAAGGCGTTTCTTGGGGAAGATAAAGACCGGGAAATATGGATATTCTCTTTCCCGCTGGACGAATTTGAACGTGACGTTCCGGCCGGAAAAATCATCGTTGATTACGAAAATAACCCCGCAACGCGGGTTGAGAAGATGACACCGCTGGAATTTACGGCCAACATCAATGATGAATGTTTTGATGACCGGAACAATTGGGTAAGAGCCATTGAACTTCCCAAGCAGGAATAATAAACTATTTGAATCAATAAATATGATTACAAAAGAAAACATTGGCAACGAGACCTTTGAGTCTATGACCATCAATGACACGCCTGCATTGTTTACGGATATGCGGATTGACCGGAATGCCGTTCCGGAGGGACTGTACGCATACGATATCCGGGAGTCGGATGACGGGGACCGTCTGGCGACCATCGAACCGACGGTGATGGTAAATCATGGCGGAACCATCCTGACCAGGAAAGAGTTTATCACGGAAAAGGACGGCTATGTACAGATTGACGAATACGGTTTCGAGGACTCCATGACACTGGAAGAGTGGCTTGAGGAAAACAATTAAATGTATAAAGGATATGGATATTAAGGAACTGACAGAAAGGTATCGGGATCGTTTCGATGCCCATTACCTGCAAGACGATAACGGAACCGGCAGAAAAGGTCGGAAACGGAAAAAGGAAGTTGAGACCCCGAATTTTCTCAAGGATGTTATCCGGCCGATCCTGGACACTTTGCCGGACTTGTTGCCGGAGTACGGGTTCACCAAAACTACGGATGATTACGCCATGTACGGCGAGTATTACCGTATCAAGGCGGGTATCGTCCTCGTGGGAGGTTTTTCCATCGATGAGGATTTTAACCTGTACTTCACGCCATTGTTCCATGGCAAAGCCTGCGGTAAGAGTCACAAAATCGACAGCATCGGACAACTCGTTGAAATCATCCGCGAACAATTTGAAAGAAGGGAGGTGAAGATGAAAGGATAGTTTCATGCAATAGACATGGGTCGTTCCGTAATTTATTGTATATTTGTCAGATGAAGAAAGTCTGTATATGTATTTCGGACGAAAGCCCGGCAGTTGAACGGATTACAGGCACTTTCATGTTTGGCTGACATCAAACCTAATATATCTATTTGATATGAAAAAGGAAGAGATTATTCGCCGCTGTTACGGCGGCATGAAGGAAAGGCATGGCGTGGAAACCATCATCCTTTTCCATGTCGGAGATTCATTCGAGGCGTATTTTGATGATGCCGAAACGATTACCCGGATCACGGAAGTGCCCCGGTTCAAGATGACGGCGGCAGGTATACCTGCCATCAGGATTTCCGACGCCGCCTTGGAAGAATGTAGAAACCGGTTGCTGGATGCAGGATGCAAGGTATGCGTGTCCGAGGTCCGGGGGGTATCCGGCCGCCACATTCTCAAAATCAATGAAACAAATACGGAAACGGGCCGATGAATTGATATTGATAGCGGCAGCAATAGGTCCTTGGACACTGTTGGTGGTAGCGGTATTAATCATCGGAACGCTGAAATGCTGTCTGACCACGGACTCGGACAGCATTGACGAAAGTATCAACAAATCACCGGGGATAGTCGCGCATGTCATGGTACTGGACAGTACGGATAATGGTTTTCGGGTGGTTTATGCGACGGCTGAGCCGGTAACGGATGAAAGGTTTGCCGAGATATGCGACAGGCCGGGTATTCTGGAGGGGTTCGAGAACCTGAAACGGAAAGCTCCCGAACACTTTGGCGGCAACCTGCTGGAAACCGACATCTGTGACTTCGCGTTGTACGCCTACCGGTTTCCTATCGATAAGGACGTACGGATACACAATATCTTTGTCGCCGGTAAAGAGAAAATGGACTTCTATGTCCGGAACAACCCGGACCTGCCCGGGTGCGCTACATGGATGCACCACGGTACGGAACAAGGGAACCAATATCTGAATGCTGACGATATAAATCACTGTATACCCAACGGAAGGCGGATTTACCGTTATTGGAAATGCCGTTATCTACTGCAAACTTCTGATACTGACGAGCGTTTCAGTCATTTTACAGAGGAGGAAAGGCTGTACTGAATGCAGCCTTTTCTCTATATATATTACACATAACCATCTGAAAATTAATAACTAAAACGTTTTGTTGGCGTGAAAAATTGGCATATATTTGTATGGAAAAGTGACCCATTGAAAACAGATTGTCAATTGAAAGCAATAGATTGAATATGAAAGAACAGTAATATGACATCGGAAAAATCGCAACTGAAGTTTGCGAGATCGGAAGAGACGGGCGAACTGATAGGGTTCGTTTCGCGCCATTCCAAGACACGTAAATTGATGGGAGTCCGTGAAGACTCAAGATTCGGCAAGCAGATTTGTGTCCTTTCGGAAGACCTGAAAGGAACTCTCGAGCCAAACATACTATACTCGGTAGAGTTGAAACCCATGCACAAAGCCAACGGGTATGTAGTCGTTGCCGCTACCCCCGTGTTATTTCAGGCGCATGTGGAAACAGTGATCGTCCCGAAGACATTGTATCAAGTAACTGTGACGTTCGGCAACAAAAAGATTTTCTTCGACCCGAAAGACGGCAAGAGCGTAATGAGCCGCACAATAGACGGTGTGCTGGAAATCCTCAAGGGACGCAAGGATATCAAGTACAAGGAAGGTGTCATCACCGACTATCTGAATCAGGCGCGTGCTCTGGTACGACGTATGGAATCCGACGGGTTCATCTATACGGGAGACAGACATCAGGGAGGAATTCAATGAAAGAAAAACCGGTCGTGGGTATTGCGACCGACGGTGCCCATTCTGCAAAAGAGAGGTTGACACGCTTCCGGGCTGTCGACCTCTCTTCAGGAAAAGAACTCTTTTCCAAAGCTATCGGTAACTGGACGAACAATATCGGGGAGTTTCTCGGCATTGTCGAGGCGGTCAGATATGTCATGGAACATCCGGAAAGTCCGCGAACAATCTACTCGGACAGCATTACAGCCATCACGTGGTATTGTAACAAACAGACAGCCTCTTCACGCAGATGCCCGGCATTGCAGAAAGCGGAGATATTCCTCAAAGTGATGGAGGCAAGAATCAAGGACATCGAAGTGCTGCACTGGGACAACCGCCTGTGGGGTGAGATTCCTGCCGACTTCGGAAACAAATAACAACATCAATATGGCAAAATTAAAATCACAGTCACAGAAATATGTTGAGCTGAAGGAGGAAGACTACCTGCTGCTCATCGAGAATACCATCAAGATGGAAGCCCTGAAGATTGCCGGTATCGAAAAGATGCCCATATACAAGGCTATGGAACATATCCTTGAACACGAGCACATCGACCTGCTCGTCAAACCCGTTTCAAGGAGATATTCTTGATTTTTTTAGGTGGACAATAATACACCCCACAAGCAAAATCAATGCTTATCAGTACCAAATGATAGTATATAATAACAATTAATGTAAATCAATGCAAATCAGATGATTAAGAAAGTGGCGCATGTACGGAATTATCTATACCATACATGCGCCACTTTGCTCTATACACTTTTTGATTTCCTTGATTGATAAAAGAAGGTTCTTTTCCAGTGTTTTACAATCCGACTTTTTTATATACTTTTGTCTTCAGTATCAGTTGGTTATTGAAACCCTCTATGTATGCTTATAAGTAGAGATTAGCTTTTTTAAGCGAAACTAACTACTGGTTATCAATCAATTATCAAACAAAAAAAGTTTGCCCTACGGCAGTCTCTGTTTTTTTATTGCGTCACTGCTTTGACAAACTTGCATCATATAAATGCGGAAGCTTAATCATTATAGTGACAAACCTTTATCTCATCTGTGATACACTGGATGCGTACCGTTTATTGCAGTGCCCGGATGGCAGCGCTGATTTTTGCAGGGTCGGTAACGTCGTTCAGGTACTCTTCTATTTTTACAGTTCCTCCCATTGACACATTCGGGTTGCGGAACTTCATGCCGCTCTCTTTCTGACTTCTGCCGGAGAAATGAAATTCGGTAGCACCGGTTGCCTCGCAGATTTTACGGATGTTGCCGGGATTGACACCGCAGCCAGGCATGATGATGATGCGTCCGTCGGCCTGTTTTACCAGCTCTTTCAGCAAAGGGATGCCTTGTTCAGCCGTTGCTTCCTGACCGGAGGTAAGGATGCGGCTACAGCCCAGTTCGATAATCTGTTCCAGTGCTTCCTGCGGATTGCTGCACATGTCGAAAGCACGGTGGAAGGTTACGTTCATTCCTTCGGCTGCCTGCATCATTTTGCGCATTACGTCCATATCCACTTTTCCGTCGGCGGTAAGACAGCCAAATACCACTCCGTCTGCTCCCAGTTCTTTGGCGATGCGGATGTCGTGCAGCATGATTTCCTGCTCCAGCGGTGAGTAAAGAAAATCACCTCCGCGCGGACGGATAATGACGTGCAACTTGATGCCGATGCTTTTCCGGGCCATCAGAATGTCACCATACGAGGGGGTTGTACCGCCTTCCGGGATACCTGCACAAAGTTCTACACGGTAGGCTCCACCTTCTTGAGCGCGGATGGCACTTTCTACCGAATTGGCACAATTTTCTATACGATAATCCATGATTTGTTGTTTTGGGTTAATAACACAAAAGTACGAATAAAAAGTGATAAACCGAAAATGCAGCTGAAAAACAACACGATGGAATCTTCTGTTTATAGTTATTCGCTTTGTATTGACTGCCGTTGATATTATTCTTCGCCGGGGGAGGATTGCATTTGGGGCTAAAGAAAGCAAATAGTGAGAACCATAAACGCCAAAGAAAATGAAAAAATATATACTGGCAGGGGTATATCTAATTAATAAGTTTTATATTTGCATATACCACATACCAATTTTTTTATTTATGAATTTTGAGCAGCTGTGTTTTACAACGTTCTGTGTCGGCAGTTTGGCTGATGCTCTGAAAATGAGTGCAGGTAAAGTATATGGCTTGCTGCGCTCATCGGGTATTCTTACGGGATACCTGTTGCCTGGATATGAGGTGCTGCATACATTCAGTAAAGAATATATTGTAGATGACTTGATTTCTTATATGAAAGAGAAAGGAGTATTGGAATGAGACTATATCATGCTTCGGACAGGGTGATAGAAAGTCCCGATGTATATCATTCACGTGAACATCTGGATTTTGGCAGAGGCTTTTATTTGACATCTATACGCATTCAGGCAGAAAAATATGCACAACGTTTCTTGTTACGTGGCAAACGTGCTTTTGTTAATGAATATCTACTGGATGAGGACTTGTCCGGCTATGTCGTGAAAGTATTTGAAAGTTATGATGAAGAGTGGTTAGACTATGTTGGTAAATGCCGTAAGGGACTTAATGAAATAGTGTATGATGTTGTGGAAGGAGGTATAGCCAATGATAAAGTATTTAATACAATAGATTTGTATTTCTCGGGAGCTATGAGTAAAAAGGATGCACTTGGCAGATTGGCATATGAGCATCCCAATCATCAGTTGTGCATATTAAATCAAGATGTGCTTTTACATCATTTGCATTTTGTAGGAGCAGAAGAAATAAAAGCAGGAGGAGGTGAGCATGTTGGCTGATAAAATAGTTTTGCAGATGAAATATGCGCGTATTGTTCGTTTGTTTGCAGATAAGTTGCAGATTAAATACGAAGATGCGCTTGCCTTCCTTTATGACTCTGAAACTTATAAGCTTATCAGCAATGGAGTGGCGGATATGCATTGCCTTAGTGATGAATATCTTGCCGATGAATTGCTGATGGAATGGAAAGAAAAACATTCCCCCCAATAAATATTGGCATGAAAGTCTGAAAGGAGGACGTGATGGAATTCACGGATAATCCACCAATGAGAGAGATTGTATCGGCGGTTATTGAAAAGTGAGGTAAGAAAATAGAAAAAAACAGGAGCTTCTGGCAGAATAAATCTGCCGGAGGCTCCTTGCATTAGGGGGATAATGAGTTTTAATAATGGTAGATAAATGTTGTCTCTCGGATATTTTTCCTATCTTTGTCTGAAGGCTTGAATCAAATAGAAATTTGCAGCTTCCCATTATATTCATTGTTAATTGTTCATTTATGAAATACCCAATCGGAATACAGAGTTTCGACCGCATTATAGAAGGCGGTTATGTATATGTAGACAAGACGGATATGGTTTATTCGCTTGCGCAGGAAGGTTCTATTTACTTCCTGAGCCGTCCGCGGCGTTTCGGGAAGAGTCTGCTGGTTTCCACGCTGAAAAATTACTTTCTGGGTCGGAAGGAGCTGTTTAAGGGATTGAAGATAGACAGCTTGGAGAAGGACTGGAAGGTGTATCCGGTGTTTCATGTGGATTTTAACGGCTCAAACTTCACGCGGAAAGGAGTGTTGGAAGAACGGTTGGATGATTATGTCTCCGAGTGGGAATCCAGCTACGGGCTGCCTTCTGAAAGTAACAGGCTGGATGTGGGAGGCCGTTTTATCAAGGTGCTCCGTGCGGCTCACGAGCAGAGTGGACTTCGTGCGGTGGTGCTGGTGGATGAATATGACAAGCCGATACTGGATGTGCTGGATGTGGACAAGACGTTGGAGGAGGAGCACCGGAATATCCTGAAAAGTTTCTATTCCGTGTTCAAGGGTGCGGACGAGCACCTTCAGTTCGTATTTCTTACGGGTGTAACGAAATTCTCGCAGGTGAGTGTGTTCAGCGGTTTCAACCAGCCTTTCGACATCAGCATGCACGGCAAGTACGAGGCGCTTTGCGGTATCACCCAGGAGGAGCTTGACGCTACCTTCCGGGAGCCGATAGAGAGCATGGCGGAAGTTTATCAGTGCTCTTATGCGGATATGAGGGACAAATTGAAAGCCTTGTATGACGGCTATCACTTCAGTAAGAATATGACGGACATCTATAATCCTTTCAGTTTGCTGAATGCTTTTGCCACTCTTGATATTTCGGACTACTGGTTCAAGAGCGGTACGCCCACTTATCTTATCCGTCTGCTTTCGCATACAGATGAAAACATGAATGACATTACGGGCAAGTACTATGCGCCGAAGGAATTTATCGATTACAAGGCGGATGTGGAACAGCCTTTACCGATGATTTACCAGAGCGGCTATCTTACGATAAAGAACTTTGACCGTGATATGAACTTATTCCTTCTGGACTATCCCAATAAGGAGGTGAAGGAGGGCTTTTTGTCGATGATTGCCTCGAAGTACTTTGATAACGGCGATAAAATCTATCCTTGGGTGCGTGAGGCTGCTTTTTACCTGCGGAAAGGAGAGATAGAAAATTTCCGTACAGGTCTGATTTCGTTTCTGGCAAGCATTCCCTACACGATGCGCCGCAAGGAGAACGAGCGTGAGCGTGAACGTTATTTTCATTATACATTCTATCTTCTTCTCCGTCTGCTGAGTGTCTATACGGTTTATACGGAGAAGGTGCAGAGTCATGGGCGTGTGGACTGCGTGGTGGAGACTCCGGGGTATATCTATATTTTCGAGTTCAAGCTGGACGGTACAGCCGATGAGGCCCTGCGGCAGATAGAGGAAAAGGGTTATGCCCGCGAGTATGCTTCGGATGCACGACCGCTGTATAAGATAGGTGCAAGCTTCTCTTCCGAGACGGGGACGATAGAGGACTGGAAAATTGGTGAATAAAGTTTGTAGGAGAATCGGCATGATTTTGCCGGAAAAGGGTTACTTTTGTGCCCGAAACTTACAAGATAAAAATTTATGTTGACATTAGATACGGTATACAGAGCTTCGTATGCATTGAAAGACGTCATCCGAAGGACAGATTTGATTTACGCTCCGCGCATTAATGAGGAGAGTTTTGTGTATTTAAAACCGGAGAACCTGCAATATACAGGCTCTTTTAAGTTGAGAGGTGCGTGTTATAAAATTTCTACATTGACCGATGAGGAAAAACAGCGTGGCGTGATAGCCTGTTCGGCAGGAAACCATGCGCAGGGAGTTGCTCTGGGTGCTACGAAGCATGGCATAAAGTCTTTGATTTGCTTGCCCGAAGGAGCGCCGATATCTAAAGTGGAATCTACGAAACGTTATGGAGCCGAAGTCTGTCTGGTGCCGGGAGTGTATGATGATGCTTATCAGAAAGCTCTTCAACTGAAAGAAGAAAAAGGATATACCTTTATCCATCCGTTTGACGATGAGGCTGTCATTGCCGGTCAGGGGACAATCGCTTTGGAATTGCTGGAGCAGTTGCCTGATGTGGATGTTGTTATTGTGCCGATTGGTGGGGGAGGACTTATTTCCGGTATTGCCTATACCCTGAAATCACTGAAACCTTCTGTGAAAGTGTATGGCGTGCAGGCCAAAGGTGCGCCCAGTATGCTGAACTCCATTGAGCATAACCGGATAGAAAAGCTGAGTACGGTATCTACTATTGCCGATGGTATTGCTGTTAAAGAGCCGGGAGCCCATACGTTTGAGCTGGTGAGCAAGTATGTGGATGGAATCGTGACGGTAACCGAAGACGAGATTTGTGCGGCGATACTGGCCATGCTGGAACAGCAGAAACTGATTTCGGAAGGTGCCGGAGCAGTGGCAGTGGCTGCAGCTATGTATAACAAGGTGCCTATTTCGGGCAAGAAAGTAATTTGTCTGGTTTCGGGAGGAAATATCGATGTGACGATTCTGAGCCGTGTGATTGGCAGGGGACTTGATATGTCTGGCCGTTCTTATTCGGTTACCATTGATTTGTATGACAAGCCGGGACAGCTGATGGGGGTAAGTAAAATTATAGCCGGATTGGGAGGTAATATTATTTCTGTGTTGCACGAGCGTAGCAGTACGGGGAATAATGTCACCGGATGCTACCTTCGTCTGGTGATGGAAACCAGAAATTCAGAACATATCAGTATGATAAGGAATGCTTTGCTTGATGCTGGATATATGATAGTTAAATAGTGCCTTGTGCTAATAGAAGTGAAAAGACGGTATGCATTTTGATAAAAGGCTTACTGTCTTTTTGCATTTTTTTAGAAAGAAATACAAGCCTATACATATGGCTTTTTCAATTTTTCTTTTAACTTTGCCTAAGTTTGTAAAGTATAGTTTGCAAAAAATGACCGATAAAATAAAACATCTAGGTATTGTGGAAAACATTGACGGCTCTCACGTTCAGGTGAAAATCGTTCAAACCTCTGCGTGCTCTTCGTGTAGTGCCAAGGGGCATTGTAATGCTTCCGAGACAAAAGAAAAAATAGTCGATGTTTATAATGCTGCAGGACTGACATGCCAAATCGGAGATAAGGTTATGGTGTGTGGAACTACATCCATGGGGATGCAGGCGGTCTTGCTGGCTTTTGGAATTCCCTTTTTGATATTGTTGGTTACATTGTTTGTTGCCATGCATTTTACGGGCGGTAATGAAGTCCTGTCGGGTGTTGTGGCAATGGCGATGCTTATACCTTATTATATAATAATATATATCTGCAGAAAACGCTTGAAGCGGACTTTTGCATTTACGTTGGAAGAAATAAATTACTAAAACAAACTAATTGATACATTATGGATTTAATTGTACTTGCAGTAGTTTCTCTTGGAGCTATCGGGCTCATTGCAGCGGTAATCCTATATGCTGCTTCTAAGAAATTTGCTGTGTATGAAGACCCACGTATTGCTCAGGTTGCCGAAGTGCTTCCGCAAGCAAACTGTGGTGGATGTGGTTATCCTGGTTGTTCCGGCTTTGCCGCTGCGTGTGTGAAAGCCGGTTCGCTAGAAGGTAAGTTGTGTCCTGTAGGCGGACAGCCTACTATGGATAAAGTTGCCGGAATTCTTGGTCTGGAAGCAACTGTTTCTGAACCTAAGGTTGCGGTAGTGAGATGTAACGGAACCTGTGCAAACCGTCCGCGTGTTACCCAGTATGACGGTGTGAAGTCTTGTGCCATCGCTCATGCTACTTATGGCGGTGAAACAGGTTGTACTTTTGGCTGTCTGGGTTGTGGCGACTGTGTAAGTGCATGTACATTTGGGGCAATAAAGATGAATCCGGAAACCGGATTGCCTGAAGTGGATGAAGCAAAATGTACTGCTTGTGGCGCTTGTAGCAAGGCTTGTCCGAGAAACATCATTGAAATTCGTCCGAAAGGAAAGAACAACCGCCGTGTTTATGTGCAGTGCGTGAACAAGGATAAAGGTGTGGTAGCCCGTAAGGCTTGTGCTGCGGCTTGTATTGGTTGCGGCAAGTGTGTAAAAGTTTGTCCTTTCGAAGCAATTACGCTTGAAAATAATCTGGCCTATATTGATCCGGCTAAATGTAAGTCTTGCCGTAAGTGTGAGATGGAATGTCCGCAGAATGCTATTGTGGCTGTTAACTTCCCGCCGCGTAAAGCTAAACCTGCAGAAACGGCAGCTCCGGCAGAAGCCGTTAAAGTGGCTCCTAAGGCAGCAACCGAAGCTCCTGCTGCGGTGAAGGAACAGAAAGCTCCGGAAGCGGTAAAGCCAACGGCAGAACAACAGGCTGCTCCTGCGGCAGACACTCCTAAAAAAGAGGCGTAATTAACAATAGTAGTAATCTAAAAAAACAATATAACAGTGAAGACATTTAGAATTGGTGGAGTTCATCCAGCAGAAAATAAATTGTCTGCGGGTAAGGCTATCGAAATATTGCCTCTTCCAAAACAGGCCGTTTTTCCTTTGTCTCAGCATATAGGTGCTCCTGCAGTTGCTGTAGTGAAAAAAGGTGATGTGGTGAAAGTAGGTACCAAAATTGCCGAAGCCGGAGGTTTTGTATCTGCTGCTATCTTTTCGTCTGTATCCGGAAAGGTAAACAAGGTAGATAGCATTATCGATGCAAGTGGTTACCGTAAACCGGCTATCTTTATTGATGTAGACGGTGATGAATGGGAAGAATCGATAGACCGTAGCACTGAACTGGTGAAAACGTGTGATTTGACTCCTGAAGAAATTGTTGCAAAAATAAAGAATGCAGGTGTAGTTGGTATGGGTGGAGCTTGCTTCCCTACTCATGTTAAACTGACTCCTCCTCCGGGTTGTAAGGCTGAATGTGTCATCATCAATGCGGTAGAGTGTGAACCGTACTTGACAGCAGACCATCGTCTGATGCTGGAAAAGGCTGATGAGATATTGGTGGGTGTGCAGATTCTGATGAAAGCCGTTAAGGTCAGCAAGGGATATATCGGTATCGAGAATAATAAGCCAGATGCCATCAAGCTGATGACTGAAAAGGCTCGCAACTATTCGGGCATTGAGGTTGTTCCTCTTCAGGTGAAATATCCGCAGGGTGGTGAAAAACAGTTGATTGATGCTGTGATTGGCCGTCAGGTTCCTGCTCCTCCTGCTATTCCTATCAATGTAGGAGCTGTGGTGCAGAACGTAGGTACTGCATACGCTGTATATGAAGCTGTACAGAAAAACAAGCCTTTGTTTGAAAGAGTGGTAACCGTTACCGGTAAGTCGGTAAAGAACCCGTCGAACTTCCTGACTAGAATGGGAACTCCGATGAGCCAGCTGATTGATGCAGCAGGCGGACTGCCCGAAGATACTGGAAAAGTAATCGGAGGTGGACCGATGATGGGTAAGGCACTTGTAAATACTGAAGTACCTATCTGTAAAGGTAGCTCGGGTGTGCTGATTATGAACGACAAGGAGGCTGCACGTGCAGAAGCTCAGCCTTGTATACGTTGTGCCAAATGTGTGAGCGTTTGTCCGATGGGGCTGGAGCCGTATCTTTTGGCTACCTGTTCGGCACACGGTGACTGGGAACGTGTGGAAAAGGAGATGATCATGTCATGTATCGAATGTGGCTCTTGCCAGTTTACATGTCCTTCTCATCGTCCGATGTTGGACTTTATACGTTTGGGTAAAGGTAAAGTGGGCGGCATAATCCGTGCACGTAATGCTAAAAAATAATACTTGAATATTATGGCTAATAAATTAATAGTTTCTTTATCGCCTCATGTGCACAGTGGTGACAGCGTACAGAAAAACATGTATGGTGTAATCATTGCTTTGATGCCGGCCTTGTTGGTCTCATTTTATATGTTTGGTTTGGGGGCCGTAATTGTAACATTGACCTCTGTCGTGTCTTGCCTTTTCTTTGAATGGGCTATCACTAAATTTATTTTGAAACGCGAGCGCAGCACTATCATGGATGGCTCGGCTGCTTTGACTGGTCTGTTGCTGGCTTTCAATCTTCCTTCTAACTTGCCTTTGTGGATTATCATTATCGGAGCATTGGTAGCTATCGGTATCGGTAAGATGACTTTTGGTGGCTTGGGTTGCAATCCTTTTAACCCGGCATTGGTAGGACGTATTTTCTTGCTGATTTCCTTCCCGGTTCAGATGACATCATGGCCGGTTGCCGGACAGTTGGCCAGCTATACAGACGCACAGACTGCAGCAACACCGCTTGCTTTGATGAAAATGGCAGTACATGGTGACCAGGAGGCTTTGAACCAGTTGCCAAGTGTAATGGATCTGTTCTTGGGTAACAATCCGGGATGTATCGGTGAAATCAGTGCTTTGGCTTTGTTGCTGGGACTGGTTTATATGCTTTGGAAGAAAATTATTTCTTGGCATATTCCTGTTTCCATTCTTGCAACTGTATTTGTATTCAGCTATGCATTCCACTTGGCTGACCCTGTAAAATATGCCTGCGGTTTCACACATCTGTTTACAGGTGGTTTGATGCTGGGAGCTATCTTTATGGCAACAGACTATGTAACTTCGCCTATGACGCATAAAGGTATGCTTATCTACGGTGTGGCTATAGGTTTCCTTACTGTTGTTATCCGTCTTTTTGGCGCTTATCCTGAGGGTATGTCATTTGCAATCTTTATCATGAATGCATTTACTCCGTTGATTAATACTTATTGTAAACCTAAACGTTTCGGGGAGGTCGTTAAGAAATGAAAAAGCTTGAATCATCTTTAAAAAATATGGCTCTGGCACTGACAGGCTTTTCTGTGGTAGCTGGAGGCTTACTGGGCTGGGTGAACGATATAACTACCGAGCCTATTGCACAGGCGAATGCCAAAACGCTTAGTGATGCCATTGCTGTAGTGGTGCCCGAATTTGACAATAATCCGGCTGAAGCACCCGAGGAAGTGGACCTGGACGGCGTTATTTACAAAGTATACAAAGCTACTAAAGGTGGTGAATTTGTAGGTGCTGCCGTAGAATCTTCGTCTATGGGATTCGGTGGTGAAATAAAAGTGCTGGTGGGTTTTGATACGGAAGGAAATATTAAAGACTACTCATTGCTGGCACATGCGGAAACTCCGGGACTGGGCTCAAAGGCTGCCGACTGGTTTAAGAAAGGTGCCAAAGGAGATATCACCGGAAAGAATCCGGGTCAGGCTCCGTTGACTGTATCAAAGGATGGAGGTGAAATAGATGCCATCACAGCTTCTACCATTACTTCACGTGCTTTCTTACGGGCAATCAACAATGCCTATGCTGCTTATAAGAATCAGCATGTAGATGGAGCCAGTGGCGCTACACAGCAGGCTGCTGCAGAGGATAATTCGAATGTAGAATCAAATTAATAGGAGGGCACTATATGAGTAATTTTAAAATTTTGATGAACGGAATCGTTAAGGAAAATCCTACTTTCGTTCTGCTTTTGGGTATGTGTCCTACTTTGGGTACTACATCTTCTGCCATCAATGGTATGGGTATGGGACTGGCTACAATGTTCGTACTGATTTGTTCGAACGTGGTTATTTCTTTAATTAAGAAACTGGTTCCGGATATGGTACGTATTCCTATCTTTATCGTTGTTATCGCTTCGTTTGTTACTGTGCTGCAGATGATGATGCAGGCTTATGTACCGGCATTGTATGCTACACTGGGTTTGTTTATTCCGCTGATTGTAGTAAACTGTATCTTGCTGGGACGTGCTGAAGCTTTTGCTGCGAAAAACAATCCTTTGGCATCATTCTTTGATGGCTTGGGTATGGGATTAGGCTTTACCATAGCACTTACACTGCTGGGAGGAGTTCGCGAATTCTTGGGAACAGGAAAATTCTTCAATATCACAATTATGCCTGAAGAATATGGAATGCTGATCTTTGTATTGGCTCCGGGGGCATTCATTGTGCTGGGCTATCTGATAGCTTTGGTGAATCGTTTAAAGAAAGCATAATTCCTAAAACAATAGAATATGGAATATATTTTGATTTTTATTACCGCAATCTTTGTGAACAATATTGTATTGTCACAGTTCTTGGGTATTTGTCCCTTCTTGGGAGTTTCAAAGAAGGTTGAAACTGCAATGGGTATGGGTGCTGCCGTGGCATTCGTGCTGGTATTGGCTACCATTGTAACATATATGATTCAGAAACTGGTGCTGGATGCGTTTGGCTTGGGCTACTTGCAGACAATTGCTTTTATTCTGGTTATTGCTGCACTGGTTCAGATGGTAGAAATTATTTTGAAGAAAGTTTCACCGGCCCTTTATCAGGCACTGGGTGTATTCTTGCCTCTTATTACAACCAACTGCTGTATCTTGGGTGTTACGATTCTTGTTATCCAGAAACAGTATGATTTGCTTACGGGTGTGATTTACGCTTTCTCTACAGCTCTGGGTTTTGCTCTGGCTTTGATAGTTTTTGCTGGAATTCGCGAGCAGTTGAGTCTGGTTAACATTCCTAAAGGTATGAGAGGTATGGCTATTGCCTTGGTAACTGCAGGTTTGCTGGCAATGGCATTCATGGGATTCTCTGGAGTAGATGCAGGCTTGAAGCCCCTTTTGGGCCTTTAAAATAGGATGAAGAAAGAGTGATAAATTGTATATAACTTATGTTTATGTCTCTTTATCGCTCTTTTTTGCATTTTTTGTAATATTAATCCTCTATTTATTCATCTAAATAGTTGAATTTATCAATAAATATTTTTATTTTTGCACTATCAATAAGGCTGAAAATTAAAAAAGCCTGTTGAACGGTGTTTGTATATAATAAAACCAGGTTAATACACATTATGAAGACAAGAATTTTGGTGACTGGTGGAACCGGCTATATTGGCTCTCATACAGTGGTGGAACTACAGAATAATGGATATGATGTAGTAATAGTTGACAATCTTTCAAATTCAAGAGCGGAAGTAGTTGACAGTATAGAAAAGATAACAGGTATCCGTCCTGCATTCGAAAAGGTAGACTGTTTGGATATGCAAGGTTTGGAAAACGTCTTTGTAAAATATCCTGGTATAAAGGGTATTATTCATTTTGCAGCAAGTAAGGCTGTAGGTGAATCTGTACAAAAACCGTTGTTGTATTATCGTAATAATTTGGTGTCTTTGATCAATCTGTTGGAACTGATGCCTAAGTATAATGTTGAGGGTATAATCTTCTCTTCATCATGCACGGTGTATGGCCAGCCAGATGTGCTTCCGGTAACGGAATCGGCTCCAATCAAGAAAGCTGAATCTCCTTATGGTAATACAAAACAGATTAATGAGGAAATCATTCGCGATACAGTGGCATCGGGCGCTCCGATTAATGCTATTATGTTGCGTTATTTTAATCCGATAGGTGCACATCCGACTTCATTGATAGGTGAGTTGCCTAATGGCGTTCCTCAGAATTTGATTCCATATCTTACACAGACAGCGATTGGAATTCGTGAAAAATTGAGTGTGTTTGGTGATGACTATGATACTCCTGATGGCTCTTGCATTAGAGACTATATTTATGTAGTTGATTTGGCTAAGGCTCATGTTATTGCAATGGACCGTATCTTGAATCACAAACAGAAAGATAAAGTTGAAGTATTCAATATTGGAACAGGTAGAGGTTTGTCTGTTTTGGAATTGATTAAAGCTTTTGAAGCTGCAACTGGTGTAAAACTCAACTATCAGATAGTAGGTCGTAGAGCTGGTGATATTGAGAAAGTATGGGCTAACCCAGCTTATGCTAATGAAGAATTGGGATGGAAGGCAGAAACTTCTATCGAAGAAACACTTCAGTCAGCTTGGAACTGGCAGTTGAAGTTGAAAGAAAATGGTGTTAAGTAATCTTTTGTGAAAATTATATATATACGTCAGTATGGCGTTTTATGCAAGATCTGAATCTCATGTGAGTATGTGAATATACATATGGGTCTTCTTAATGAAGAGCAGATTATTATTGCATAGTAGTTTTGTCGTGTTTTATTTTGTGTTTGTGTTGTGACTGTTCTCCGACGTGAAGTCGGGGAACAGTTTTTTTATACTAATATGGAGAGAGTTTTCTTTAGGGCTGATTGTAAAAATAAATCATGCAATGAAAGGTTATAATGAAATGACTTCCGGCTCTACATTGCCGTTGATACTGAATTTTACGTTTCCTTTGATATTGGGAAATTTGTTGCAGCAGACCTATTCTATGGTGGATGCTGCCATAGTAGGTAAGTTCTTGGGAATAGATGCATTGGCTTCGGTGGGTGCCAGTACTTCTGTCGTTTTCTTGATTTTAGGTTTTTGTAATGGTTGTTGTGGAGGATTTGGAATTCCTGTAGCTCAGAAGTTTGGGGCCAGAGACTATGTAACAATGCGCCGTTATGTATACGTCAGTTTACGGTTAGCAGGAGTTATGTCGGTCTTAATAGCTATTGTGACCAGCTTTCTGTGTGCATGGATTTTGCGTTGTATGCAGACTCCCGATAATATATTCGAAGGAGCATATTATTATCTTTTGATTACCTTTATAGGTGTTCCATGTACTTTTTTCTATAATTTACTTTCCAGTATTATCCGTGCTTTAGGAGATAGTAAGACTCCGTTTTGGTTTCTGTTATTTTCTACTGTGTTGAATATATTTCTGGATTTACTGTGTATTCTGGTTTTTCATTGGGGAGTTGCCGGTGCGGCAATTGCGACAGTCGTAGCTCAAGGAGTATCTGCTGTTTTGTGCTATAGTTACATGTACCGGAAATTTCAGATTCTTCAGACGACACCTTCTGATTGCAAGTTCCGTTGGGATTTAGCCAAGCAGTTGCTATGGATAGGAACCCCTATGGGATTACAGTTCTCGATTACCGCAGTTGGAAGCATTATGTTGCAGAGTGCCAATAATGCGTTGGGTACAGTTTGTGTGGCTGCTTTTACAGCAGCTGTGCGCATTAAGATGTTTTTCTTATGTATGTTGGAGAGTTTGGGAATAGCTATGGCTACATTTTGCGGACAGAATTATGGCGCAGGAAAACCAGACCGTATATGGATGGGAATAAAATCAGCCACCCTTATTATGGTTGTTTATGTAGCTGTTGTCAATTTAGTCTTATGGAATTTATCAGAGGATTTTACACTGCTGTTTGTTGATGCTTCCGAAACAGAAGTGATTGCCAATGCTGTTTTGTTTTTGCATGTTTCGGCTTCTTTTTTCCCATTTTTGGGAATGCTTTGTATTCTACGCTATTCTATACAAGGAGCCGGTTATACACAATTGTCCATGCTGTCTGGTGTGGCAGAAATGATAGCACGTATTCTGGTCAGCGTATGGGCAGTACCCCTTTGGGGCTATTGGGCCGTTTGTTTCGGTGACCCAACAGCCTGGATTTTTGCCGTGATGTTCTTAGTACCTGCCTTTCATTATGTATACAAGCGTCTGCACCGTATTGTGAAGAAGCAGGAAGCTTAATTTTTTACACGGAGTCGTTTCCATATCAGTCTGGGAATGAGTTTCCAGACTGCAACAATTAGTTGGTATCTCCAATCGATGATAACGACTCTCTTTCTTTTTTCGAGTGCCTTTTTGATGCTGAAGGCAACGGTTTGAGGGCGCATCATTAACGGATAGTGCTTGCCGTTGTTAAGGAGAGCTGTAGCCACAAATCCAGGTCTGATATCTGTGAAATGAATATTTGCCTTTTTCATGCATGCCAGTTGTTCCAATGCGTCCATGTAAGTATTCTGGAAGCGTTTGGTAGCCGAATAAGCCGGAGCTATGCCTAGTCCTTTGGTCCCGGCAATGGAGCTGATGACGGCCAGCTGTCCGTGTTCCTGATTCATAAAGTAGTGGAATACACTTGTTGCCATACGGGTAAATCCTGCTACATTTGTTTCCACAGTTTGCATTTCTGTCTGGCAGTCTAGGGCATAATTCTGATAACCGATTCCTGAGCTGTGCAGATAAATATCCATGCCTCCCATGCGTTTGACAAGCTGCATTAGCTTTTCAGGAGCGTCTGGTTGCGTGATGTCTATAGGCTGGATAAATATATGCTGAGGTGCAATTTTTTGTATCTTTTCCAGCAAGTCAGCTCTTCTTCCTGCTATACCGACTGTCCATCCTTCCTGAATATATAAAAGAGCTGTTTCGTAACCGATTCCGGAGGTAGCCCCAACAATGACTATTTTATTTTTTGTATTATTCAATTTCATATGAGGTAATTATTGGTTGGTTCTTATTTCATAATAAAAAGTTTTCGATACAGGATGCTGCTCGTGTAGGTCCGGTTGCCGGTTGTAATAGAAACTACCCTTGAAAGGCATCTTTTCATTAATGGGTCGCAAAGATTTCGACAGATGATTGCAGAATGCCTGATACGAATGCGTATTCGGTGTTTCCGAATCATCTCTGTATATGAGCAGATAATGATTCAGCGGACGAGCATGTACCAGCTGGTTGATATCCAATGCCAGGCCCTTTGCCTCTCGTGGTGAAATCCTGTCGAACAGGTTAGACAGATTGAAAACAATCAGCTCAGACAATACCGCATGGGCATTCCATAAAGAAGGAGGCACGGCTCCCAGTCGCGGATAGGATACTTTTTGTACACGGGTATATCCGGTACGGCCGAAGAAGGTATCCGACAGCTTTTCCAATGCTTCCGAAGGCTGTATATCTATCACTGTCAAATCCAGATTTGTTATCACTCTTGTTACATCTGCGAAAGCAAGTGCAGAAATACCTGCTTCACAGCCTAAATTACAGAAAACAACCCTTCCGGATACATTTTGTATAGCTTTTCTCAACCAGTTGCCCGTTCCTTCGAATAAGGCTTTGGCTGCACAATACTGCTGGCAGCCATAATAATACGTATATGCTGTGGCCGTATTGTATTCACCGATTAATTTTGCCCCCTGCGGTTTTTCTATAAAATTAAATCTGCCATATTCTATTAATTCTTTATAGCGTATATGCACTTCATCTTCCGATGCCGTGTTATACTTCAGGAAAGGTTCTTCTACAAACGTTTTATAGCAGTCCTTAAAATAGTCAGGCAGTGCATAATTGTCTGTACGAATATCCCATGCAGGACTGAAGTCACTGATTTCAAAATCACCGGAGCAAAACAGGTTTACAGGAATATCTACAAAACCATTTTCCTGGCGGATGTATTCCATCAGCTTGTAAAAAGTAATGTTTGCCGTCAGGACATCAGGATTTCCCGTCAAAATCAGTTGTTTTCGGGCTCTTGTGATAGCCACATTCAGTTTTCTGTCGATGATAAATTCCTCTTCACGGAACGTATTGGCCGTTAGAAAATTCAGTTGACTGAAATTGTGTATCGTAAACGAATAGATAATGACATCCCTCTGGCTGCCCTGATAGCGTTCAACCGTGTCGATGGATATATTCAGCAAATCGGGAATGCCCAGTTTACTGATTTCTTTTCGAATCATTGCTATCTGATTACGGTATGGCACAATCACCCCGACAGTCCGGTCCGCATCAAAATATGATTTTGTAATGCTGTAAATTCGCTTCAACGCGGCCGCAACAATGCAAGCCTCATTCTGATTTGTCTTTTCGTTGCCATGTCCATCCGGTGAAGCTGCAGCAACAAAAATCATTCTTCTGTTCAGCAACAGTCTGTCCAATCCGTCTTTCGGTGTGTAGTCGTTAGCTTCGTAAGGTGAGTCAGCCTGCTGATGAGGAAGAGGTATGCATTCCAACTGCTCATTGAAATAAAAACAATGGTTGGGGAAGGCAGCGATTTTAGGGTGCATTCTTCCTTGTTTGCGGAGGATACTTTTTACCTCATCCGGACTTTGCTTATACAAACGCTCGAACAGTGAATTACGGCAGTCGGTAAGTCCGATAGCTTGCAGTAAATCACTTTCTACAGCTGCCTCTTCGGCATTTTGCAGCGCAATGGCAGGCAACTGTTTGTAATCGCCCACCAGTACAAATTTCTTGATAGCATTCTCCTGCAAATGGCGGGCAGATAGAATACCAATCAGTTCCGGCTCCAGAATCTGAGATGCTTCATCTATGATAGCCATATCAAACTTCTTTAACTGAAACAGATGAGGACGGTTATTGATAGCCGTAGTAGTACCTACTATAATAGGAGTAGATTTAATGCGCTGCTGGATGTCGGCCAGCTTCTGGCAGTCGGAAACAGCATTCTTTAATAAATAAGGAACAAACCGCTTGTCGCACGACAGTTCATTGCCGATGCGGATAAAAGGAACACTGTCTGCGATACCGGATTCTGTCAGCATGCCACAGATTTCGTCTACAGCCCGGTTGGTATACGAAAGCAGTAACAGCGATGTCCCCGGTGATGCAAGCGCTTCTTCTACCATGAAACGCAAGGCACACGAGGTCTTTCCGGTTCCCGGCGGGCCTACCAGCAGAAAATAGTCGGATGCCTGCTTCTCCTTTAAAATAAGTTCATTAAATCTATCATAATCTTTCGCCAACCGAAGCGTTGTATCCACCTGAGGAGCTCTTGCCCCCAGCAATAATTCCTTTCTGTCATTACGTGCCGACAGGAATGTGTACAGTCCCCGTATCCCGTTGGCCGCAGAAATATCCGATGAGTCGTGTTCAATGGCAAAAATCTCGTTTTCACTTCCTATTATATCCTTGTTCTGCTGACCGTTGCGCAGGAGTATCGTTAGCCTGTCCGGTTCGATGGACACAATATTCCCTTTCATCAGAATCTGATTTCTTACATCAGGATACACCTGATAAGCATAGAAGATAATAATATCACCCGCCCGGAAGTTCGGCAGGAAATTTTCGCCCTGCTGCGGAATGCTCAGTTCAATCCAGTCGTATCCTTTGTTCTCGGCGCTCTTCTTTTTCTGCAAGATACGCAGTCCCAGAAGAATATTTCCCGATTCAATCTTTTCGGCCAGCGGAATATGCCAGATACCCGCAAAACCGTTGGCCGGATTATCTTTACCTCCCGTTTTTTGCAGAATTGTTTCTTTGGAAATAAACGTATAGAAACGCTGGAAATAAGCCTTTTCCAGCGGGGTACACCGTTTCAGAGTACGGATTGTCTCATCCAGTTGCGGTTCCTGAAAGTCGTTCCACAGCCTGCTGTTTGTCAGTTTTACATTCAGCAGATCAGTGCTCAGCTCTTCCGTAACTTTTGCAATAGCCCCTTCACCAAAAGCCATTTCATAGGAGATAATGTAGTTCCTCAGTTGGATAGCCTCACGGAACAGTCTTTCGGCAAAATGCTCTATCATCAGTCCGTCCGTATATTTCGAGTACAGCAGAAACGTTTGCATATCCTCCGTCTGCTTTCCGAAGTTATACATCAGCACCCCCTGATACAACATCATCTGCACAAAGTGGTCCTCCTTATGTTTTCGGTGATAGTCGTCCCTTTTACCCGATTTCTGCTCTATCAGCACTTTGAAATCCTTCTGGAGCATATCCACTCGTCCTTGCAATCCCAGCTGCTCACAGATAAAAGAAGCTTCCAGCAAAGTTTGCTGTTTGTTGAACGACGGAATGTTATGCGGCAGTACCGTATGGATAAACGAGCGGATATTCATCATTTGCGTCTGTGCCTGTGCATGGAAATCGGCCGGAATAGGGCAGGTGCAAAACTCCAGCGCATTGGCTGCGAAAAATTTTTTGAGCGAATGTTTATAAGAAACCTCCTCTTCCGGTTGCTCGTTGATATAGTCGTCCAGAAACTGTCCGGCCAGGTTACCCATTAATATAGGGGCCGTATTCGCTCTGGGCTTGATACGGTTCATGAAATAATTCAGCGGGTGATGTCCGTACTCCCTGAAGCAGGCAGCCAGCGCACTGATGTCAATCAGGTAGTCCGGATGAATGACGATTTGGTTCGGGATATAATGCTCATGTTCATCTACATGTACATCCAGCAAATTCAGTTGCAGGTTTTCCGTCAATAATTCACTTAGATACGACAAGTCCCCCTGATATCCGCCTTTACTGTAATCGATGATGATAAAAGGATTGTCCTCACTGTCGGTTACTGCAAAAATTTCCTTTTCGTTCCAACTGGTTACTGCCACTCGCAGATACGGAATGCGCGAATGGCGGGTACCTTTATACGGGCGGTTAGAGTGCGGAATCTCCGGAAGCAGTGATGCCGGAATATCTTCCTCGAACGTCAGCGATATAAAGCGGACCAGTGCACGGAGGTCGTACAGATACTCTTCTATAACAGGTACAAAGTCATCGTTGAATGCCGCATTACAGTTGCGCCGCATGGTCTGGATAGCATATTTGTCCGAAGGAGTAAGATGATGTATATTACAGATATAGTCCAGTCGGGAGAACAAATTGGCGAAACTCAGTGTGGTTGCAGCAGTCAGCTCATAGCAGGCATTTTCCAGCACCTTGAACAGCAAGATATATTTGGCCCTGATTGTACTTACGGCAGCAGCCGGGTGCCGGTGTATCTTTTCTACCTGTTCATACAGGTCGTACGATTGTATTTCAATTCGTTCTGTATTCATTTGTTTTACTTTTGTGCAAATATAGCCATATAATTGATGGCTCAGGGTCAGTTTAGCATTTTTAAAAAGGGATACATCAGCTATTTTTCTATCTTTGTGCATTCAATTAGAAATTTAGGTATGAAGAAACTAGTATGTCCGCAGTGCAAGATTGCTGCCATGTATGTAAAGAACGAAAAAGGAGAAAGATTGTTGGTCTATGTCACTTCCGACGGTACCGTCATCCCTAAAAACGAAGGAGAATCGCTGGAGGGATACGATGTGACCGAAATATTTTGTCTGGGATGTTCCTGGCACGGATCTCCTAAACGTATGGTAAAATATTAACTTATTAGTATAAGACTGAAATATGAAAGTTGGAATTTTAGGCGCCGGTCGTATTGCCGAAAAGATGGCGATGACCCTGAACCAGATGCAGACAGCCTCTGCCTATGCTATAGCTTCGCGTGACTTGCAGCGGGCTGCCCAATTTGCAGAGAAGTGGAATATGGAAAAAGCGTACGGCTCTTACGAGGAGATGCTGGACGACCCGCAAGTGGAGCTGGTTTATATTGCTACCCCTCATTCGCATCATTATGAGCATGCCCGCATGTGTTTGCTGAAGGGAAAACCCGTGTTGTGCGAAAAAACATTTACAGCCAATGCAGCGCAGGCCAAGGCTTTGATAGAACTGGCTCGTGCGAAAAATGTTTTTCTTGCAGAAGCTATCTGGACCCGCTATCTGCCTTTTTCGCAGACCATTACCGATTTGATAAACAACGGTGTAATCGGCACTCCGCACATGCTGACAGCCAATCTGGGTTATCCGGTGGTATATAAGGAGCGTATCACCCGGCTCGACCTTTGTGGAGGTTCCTTGCTCGACCTGGGAGTCTATCCGATAAACTTTGCCAGAATGATTTTCGGTACGGATATTGCCAAGGTTACATCAACCTGTCTGAAAGGAGAAACAGGGGTGGATTTGCAAAACAGCATCACCTTTACCTATGCCGACGGGAAAATGGCAGTCATGCAGACCACCGTCTTGTGCGCCAACGACCGTCAGGGAATTATTTCCGGCGATAACGGATACCTGATTATTGATAACATCAACAATCCTCAGGAGGCAGTAGCCTACAACAAAGACCATGCAGAAGTGGCCCGCTATCACTGTCCCGAACAAATTACCGGTTTCGAATACCAGGTAGAAGCTTGTATGCAAGCTATCCGTAATGGTAAGATTGAGTCCCCTTATATGCCGCATGAAGAAACTCTGAAAGTGATGGAGTTGCTGGACGCCTTGCGTAAAGAATGGGGAATCGAATACCCGGCCGACAACAGCACATTCTGATAAACATCCAAACGGAATAAATAGCCGACACCCTCTGAATTCGTTAAGATTCATATAGGGTTGTTGGCTATTTGATTATAATTTGTTAACTTTACCCGCGATAATGATAAAAAAATATAGAATGAGAAAAACACTTGTAATTGCGGGAATAGCTTTGTCGCTGATGGCTTGCAGTGGCAATAAAGAAAAAAGTGCGGATGCTGTAAATCCGTTCTTTACCGAGTATGCTACACCTTTCGGTGTACCACCTTTTGATGAAATAAAACTGGAGCATTACAAACCTGCCTTTTTGAAAGGTATGGAAGAACAGGCTAAAGAAATTGATGCAATCGTCAATGCTCGCTCAATGCCGGATTTCGAAAATACCATTGTAGCTTTGGACCAGAGCGGACAGTTGCTGCGCAGAGTAAGCGCTGTATTCTATGGCTTGAACAGTGCCAATACCTCGGACGAAATGCAGGCACTGAGCAAAGAACTTTCACCGCTTTTGTCTAAGCACAGCGATGACATCAGTCTGAATCCACGTCTTTTCGAACGTGTAAAACAAGTTTATGACAATAAGGAAAAATTCAATTTAGATAAAGAACAGACCAAACTGCTCGAAGAGACCTATCAGGATTTTGTTCGCGGCGGTGCCAATCTGGACAGTGCAAAACAGGCCAAATTGCGTCAGCTGAATTCTGAAATTGCAATGTTGCAGCTTACCTTCGGACAGAACATGCTGAAGGAAACCAATGCATTTCAGTTGGTAATCGATAAAAAAGAAGATCTGGCCGGTCTGCCGGAAAGCCTGATAGCCAATGCTGCTGCAGCAGCTAAAGCGGCAGGAATGGAAGGCAAGTGGCTGTTCACATTGCATAATCCCAGCGTAATGCCTTTCTTGCAGTATGCCGATAACCGCGCATTGCGTGAAAAGATTTTCAAGGGATACATCAACCGGGGCAATAACAACAACGATGCCGACAACAAGGAAGTTGTAAAAACCTTGCTGCAGAAACGGCTGGAGAAAGCTCAGCTCATGGGATACGAAGATTATGCATCTTTTGTGCTGGAAGACCGTATGGCCAAGACATCAGCCAATGTTTACAACTTGCTGGACGAAGTGTGGGCACCGGCCTTGAAACAGGCAAAAGCCGAACTGGCCGACATTCAGAATGAAATCAAAAAAGAAGGCAATTCTTTCGAAGCCGAAGGATGGGACTGGCGCTATTACTTTGAAAAAGCTAAAAAGGCCAAGTTCAATCTCGATGAAAACCAGATTCGTCCTTATCTGCCTTTGGACCAGGTTCGCGAAGGGGCTTTCTATGTAGCCAACAAACTCTATGGCATTACCTTCACACAGCTCAAGGATATGCCTTTGCCACACCCCGATGCCTTGTGTTTCGAGTGTAAGGATAAAGACGGAACGCATCTGGGAGTATTGTATATGGATTTCTTCCCGCGTGCCAGCAAGCGTGGTGGTGCATGGTGCGGCTCTTATCGTTCGCAGACTTATGCAGACGGTAAGCGTCAGGGTCCGGTCGTAACCATCGTTTGCAACTTTACACAGCCTGCAGCCGGCGAACCGGCTCTTCTGAGTGCCGATGAAGCTGCTACCTTGTTCCACGAATTCGGTCATGGCTTGCACAATCTCTTCAAGGATGTACACTATTACGGCGTTTCGGGTGTTCCCCGCGACTTTGTTGAGCTTCCTTCTCAGATTATGGAACACTGGGTGTTCGAACCGGAAGTGCTGAAAGTATATGCCAAACATTATAAAACCGGTGAGGTAATTCCTGCCGAACTGATAGAAAAGCTGGATAAGAGCGGCAAATACGGTCAGGGGTTTGCAACGACCGAGTATCTGGCAGCTTCTTTGCTGGATATGGACTACCACGTGCTTAAGGAAATACCTGCCGACTTTGATGTGATGGCTTTCGAACAGCAGACACTCGGAAAACGCGGATTGCTCAAACAGATTCCGTCACGCTACCGCACTACCTACTTTAACCATACGATGGGTGGTGGCTATACTGCCGGTTACTACAGCTATATCTGGGCCGAAGTACTCGATGCCGATGCTTTCCAGGCATTTAAAGAAACCGGCGACATCTTTAATCAGGACCTGGCGCAGAAGTTCCGTACTTACATCCTCACTCCGGGCGGAATAGACGATGCTATGGATATGTATAAGAACTTCCGTGGCAAAGAACCGGGAACAGATGCACTGTTGAAGAACCGTGGACTGAAATAATCTCTATATAAAAAATAGCCGGATGTAGCTTTCCCTTGTGTTTTTTATACAAGTTTTAAGGTTACTATCCGGTTATTTTGTATCTTTGCACAAAAATATAAGAAATGGGCAATTGTCGCCTTAATATAATTTAAGCAGAGTAAAATGGATAAAGTTATCATTAATTCTTACGAAGAATTCGAAAAATTAGTAGGACAGCAAATTGGTGTATCAGATTGGCTGGAAATTCCACAGGAACGAATCAATCAGTTTGCCGATGCAACCTTGGATCATCAGTGGATTCATGTAGACGTAGAAAAAGCCAAAGCTGAAAGTCCTTTCAAGAGCACGATTGCACACGGTTATCTTACTTTGTCATTGTTGCCATATCTGTGGAATCAGATTATCGAAGTAAATAACCTGAAAATGATGGTTAATTACGGTATGGACAAAATGAGATTCGGACAGGCTGTGCTGGTTGGACAGAGCGTACGTCTTACTGCGCATCTGCAGTCACTGGTTAACCTGCGTGGTGTAGCCAAGGCTGAAATCAAATTCTCTATTGATATTAAAGATCAGAAGAAGAAAGCAATCGAAGGTGTAGCTACCTTTTTGTATTACTTCAACTGATTTAGGAAATCAAATAGTTCAAGGAGCTGTCCTGTTGTCTAACAGGGCAGCTTTTTTTATTTGTGCGGACTGTCTTTTTAAATATTCTTTCTTTTCTTGTAGTGCTGACAAATATTTTTATAAAAAGTATAAACTATAAAGAAAAAAGTGTATATTTGTAAAGCGCGGATGAGGTTTCGTATCCGAAACATTGTCTGTGCTCTGACTTTATGAAATGAATCAGCAATAATTTAAATTTTATTATTAATTAAATTCTTACTGTTATGAGAAAGAAAATTAGTATGATGTTTGCAGTCATGATGTTGATGGTAGTGACTGCCTTTGCCCAAAAGCCTAATATTCATATTTTGGCTACCGGAGGAACAATTGCAGGAGCCGGTGTTTCGGCTACAAAAACAAATTATACAGCCGGACAGGTAGCCATTGCTACATTGATTGAGGCCGTACCTCAGTTGCAGGATATTGCCAATGTTACAGGCGAACAGATTGTGAACATCGGTTCGCAGGATATGAACGACGACGTGTGGTTGACACTGGCTAAAAGAATCAACGAACTGTTGGCTAAACCGGAAGTAGACGGTATTGTAATTACTCACGGAACCGATACGATGGAAGAAACAGCCTTCTTCCTTAATCTGACAGTGAAGAGCCCGAAACCTGTAATTCTGGTAGGTGCCATGCGTTCTTCTACAGCCATGAGTGCCGACGGACCGCTTAACCTTTACAATGCAGTGGTAGCTGCCAGTGCTAAAGAATCACAGAACAAAGGTGTGATGGTTGCCATGAACGGTGTTCTGCTGGGTGCAAGCACTGTATTGAAAATGAACACTGTAAGCGTTGAAACTTTCCAGGCTCCTAATGCCGGTGCGCTGGGATACATCTTCAACGGTAAAGTATTCTACAACATGGAAAGTGTAAAGAAAAACACTGTAAACTCTGATTTCGACGTTACAGGTTTGGATAAACTTCCTAAAGTAGGTATTGTGTATGCTTATTCTAACGTTGAGGCTGATATGGTTGAACCGATGCTTGCCAACGGTTATAAAGGTATCATCCACGCAGGTGTGGGCAACGGTAACATCCACAAAAACGTATTCCCCGTATTGGAAAAAGCACGTAAGCAGGGTATTCTGGTAGTTCGTTCTTCACGTGTACCTACCGGTCCTACTACACAGGATGCCGAAGTAGACGACAATAAATATCAGTTTGTTGCTTCACAGGGACTGAACCCGCAGAAAGCACGTGTTTTGTTGATGCTTGCATTGACTAAGACAAACGACTGGAAACAGATTCAGAATTATTTTAATCAGTATTGATTCACGTAAAAAATTACAGTTATGAAAAAGACGCTTTTATGCTTGATGGCCGGGCTCTGTGTCTCGACGGCTTTTGCAGAAACAGTGGACTCGGATGCTGATGAACTGAAAAAAGACAAGAAGGAATTTTTCGAGAGCATGTCAGAAGGAAAGTCTGTTTTCCAGGCTGTAACAGGATATAACCAGAAACAGGACTATCTGCATCTGTATATGAACATGCATGCCGGATACGATGCCATGTTCCAGGACGGTTTCCAGCAGGGCAAGTTCAATATTCGCCAGATTCGTATCGAAGCCAAGGGTAACCTCAACTCATGGTTGTCATACCGTTATCGTCAGCGTCTGAACAGAAGCAACGACGGAAGTGGCGGCTTCGACAATACATCTACTTCCATCGATATCGCAGGTATCGGTGTGAAACTGAGCGACAAATGGTCTTTGTTTGCCGGTAAGCAGTGTGCATCGTATGGTGGTATCGAGTTCGACTTGAATCCGATTGAAATCTACGAATACAGTGACATGATTGAGAATATGAGCAACTTCCTTACTGGTTTGAACATTGCCTATCAGGTCACTCCGTCGCAGCAGTTGCAGTTCCAGGTGCTGAACAGCCGCAACTATTCAATCGAAAAAACTTATGGCAATAACGTAGAAGATGCCAAGATGCCGCTGGTTTATACATTGAACTGGAACGGTAATTTCAGCGATGTGTTCAAGACTCGCTGGTCGGCTTCTATCATGAACGAGGCCAGAGGAAACCGCATGTACTATCTGGCATTCGGTAACGAACTGAATCTGGGTAAAGTAAACGGATTCTTCGATGTGATGTACTCTAACGAAGGACTCGACCGCAAAGGTATGCTTACCAATATCATCGGTGATGTGAATGGCCATACTGCCAACGATGCCCGCTATCTTTCACTGGTAACCAAGTGGAACTACCGTTTCAACCCGAAATGGAATATCTTCGTGAAAGGTATGTACGAAACAGCTTCGGCAGGCAAACAGCTCACAGCTGACAGTGGCGACGTTGTAGAAAAAGGCAAGTACCGCACTTCACTGGGATATTTTGCCGGTCTGGAATACTATCCGATGGAATCTAACCTGCATTTTTATCTGACATACGTGGGTCGTTCTTATAAATTCGAAGACAGAGCGAAAGCATTTGGATTCGATGATTATTCTACCAACCGAATTTCAGTAGGCTTCATTTATCAGTTGCCTGTTTTCTAATTTAATATTATAGGTTTGGGCGCAAGTTACGGATGCGTAGCTTGCGCTTTTTTATTTGCTAAAACGATGGAAACTTTTGAAAATCTGCTCCGGCAGCTTACGGTCTGCTCCTGCGACGATGGAAAGACTTTTACCGATACCACCCGTTTGGATACGATAGCCCGTTTGCTGGAAAACTCTGTCTACAGGCCGGTGTACAGCGGAAACCTTTGCCGCGTGTATGCCCGTAAGGAGGAAACCTCCTGCCAGACACTCATCTCGTCGCACATAGATGCCGTGTACTCTCGATTTTTTGTCGAACAGACGGCCGATGGCTGGAAGGGAACTTTCGACAACAGTGCGACAAATGCAGTCGTGGTCGATATGATGTTGCGCGATGCTTTGCCTTCCCACTGTCTGGTGGCTTTTACCGGTGATGAAGAAATCAATTCCAAGGGGGCTGAAGAAGTGATGCAGTGGATGAGCGGGCAGTCCATTCGTCCTGCCAAAGTTCTTGTGCTCGATGTAACTAACGAAGGCTATGCCGACGAGGCTGCTTATGCGATAGAAAACGACAGCGGGTTCGACATCCTCAACGGCTACCGCATCGTATCGGCCTTACAAGAGGCACAGGTGATGTGTACGGTAGTGACCGATGCCGAACCCGATGAAAGCTGGACTTACTCGAAAGGGGTGGAAGGATATGCCCCTCTTCCTTGTTTGAGCTTGTGCATACCGGTCGACGGCGAGCTGCACGGTGCAGCCGGAGTCTGTATCCGCAAGGCTGCCGTCCCGCTTTACCAGCAGATGCTGGCAACCCTGGCTGCACTCTGAAACTAGGACGCTATTTGTTCCAACTGAAAATATCGTTCATGCTTTTCCGCGGCCTGCTTTCGGGAGTCTTTTCAGGATGTCCTACGGCAATCAGCAGCGGAATCTGCTTGCCTGTGCCAAGCAGTTTCTTTACCTTCTTTTCGTCGAACCATCCGATGATACAGGTGCCCAGGTCCAGCTCTGCCGCTTGCAGGCAGAAATGTTCTACGGCTATGCCGATGTCATAATTGGCATAGTCTTTTTGTTTGATGAGGCCACCCAGTTGCGAAGTGAAGTTACCGCGTTCCATCACTACAGCTATGATAACCGGAACATCGTGTATCCATTTGTTCATTCCCATGCTGCTGGTGGCTTTCTTTATCTCGGGCAACAGTTCAGGGTCGTCTATTGCGATAAATTTCCACGGCTGCGAGTTGCAAGCCGAAGGAGCCAGCCGTACGGCTTCCATACATTGTGCAATCAGTGCACGGTCTACCGGCTCATGCGTGTACGAGCGTATGCTTTTCCGCTTATTTACAAGTTCCAGAAAGTTCATATTTACGTCTTTTTTAGAATATGGGAGAAAGATAGCTGATTTTTACGGAAAAACGGTGTAGGCTTTTATTTTTGTTGATTAAATAAATCCTCTTTTAATATTTTGGTAAACTTTTCTGCTCCCATTGTCGAATTCAGATGGTTTCCATCATAAAAATCATCATCAGTAAACCGGTAATCGTTGAAATAATTATAGCAACTTACATTATTCCATTGGCTTGCAATTTCTGATGCAGCCTTAAGAGTTAATTCCAATTGTTTTTTGTCTGCTAATCTGTAGTAATCTGGATGAACAGGGGGCATAACCAGATAAAGACGGATTCCCCGTTCATGGCATAGTTTTGCTACATCATGCATACGGCAAATGTTAGTGCGGTAAAGCTCACCGTTTTTGTCTGCTAGCATAGGCTTATGCTGATTTCGTACCAAACGGGGAATTTCTTCCAACCAGTCTTTTTCTTTTTTTGTATGATCGTAACTATGGTCTACCCCCAACGAGTCACAGGGCATAGTTGAGCGGCCTTGTATATAGTATTTAGACCATTTTCGAAGAGCAAGTGACCCCAGATAGGGAAGTTCTACGTTGTGAAGACAATCGTCTTCACGAGCTATTCCCATATAGATTTTATGATTTATAAGACTACTTTCATCTACTTCCTTGCTGTCGTCACTCCATAGTGAGTGAAGGCAGATGCCCCATATTACATGCTTTAATTGGGGGAGTTCATCGATATATTTTTCCAGTAAAGCCTGATTGAATCGGAACCATTCTCCGGATATGGCCAGATTATATGTGCTGTCTGATAAAAAAGCGGGGTTGACACTGCAGTTTACTACTGAACTGCCAATAACTAATGTTTTTGTTTTTTGTGCGTTGTTTTCCAGTAAGCTACGCTTAAAGGCAAGTGGATTAGGAACTTGTCGTAGCATATATTCTATTCCTCCTGCCAATAAAATCAGCGATAGAGAAAAGATTCCTACATGAATGAGAAATTTCTTCATTTTATTTCAGTTTAAAATTGGAAATAAATAAATTCTTCTTGTTTTCCGGCAAGTAAAAATGTTGTGATGAAAACAATGTAATAGATAGCCCAACGTACTGCTTTATGCCGGAATATACCCTTTTCTTCTAATTGTAGTCCGAACTGTTTTTCGCGTTGTAACCATTCTATGACCAGAAGAATTCCGATATATATTAATGGGTCCTTCCCGTGCGCAGGCATGGAGAAATGAAACTTTGTAACCATACATACGATATAGTCCCATGCCTGATGAATTGTTTCTGCACGAAATATAATCCAGCCGATAACAGCCAGCATAAAGGTAGTGACCATTTGGAAAAATTCTTTTAAAGAAGGAAGTAAACGTCCTTGAGCCACAATATCGGTGTTTTTACGGTTCTTGCCTGAAAGCAGTAAAGGGAAGAAAAGAAGCGCGTGATAAGCTCCCCAGCATACGAATGTCCAGTTGGCTCCGTGCCAGAATCCGCTGACTAGAAAAATGATAGCAGTATTGCGCATGGTTTTCCACTTGCCACATCGGCTTCCACCTAGAGGAAAATAAATGTAATCGCGGAACCATGTAGTGAGGGAAATATGCCAACGACGCCAGAATTCAGCAATATCTCTCGAAAAATATGGATAATTAAAGTTACGCATCAGGTTGATACCAAAAAGTCTGGCTGTGCCGATTGCGATGTCCGAATATCCTGAAAAATCTCCGTAAATTTGAAAAGTAAAGAATATGGCACCTAAAAGCAGTTGAGAACCTTCCAGAACCTGATAGTCAGCAAATATAGTATTGACAGCTATTGCGCAGTTATCAGCAACGACCATCTTTTTGAAGAGTCCCCACAGAATTTGCCGCATTCCATCTACAGCCTTCTCATACGAAAAGTTACGTTCTTTCAGAAACTGGGGAAGAAGATTGGTTGCACGTTCAATAGGTCCTGCTACAAGCTGGGGAAAAAAACTGATGAAAGCAAAGAATGCTACAATATCGTGAGTTGGTTTTATTTTATGCTGATAGACATCTATCGTATAACTTAATGCCTGGAATGTATAGAAACTGATACCTACAGGGAGCAGGATATCAAGGGTTATCCAGTCGGCTTCCCATCCTAAAGAGCGTAGTAGTATAGCTAGATTTTCGCCAAAGAAATTACAATATTTGAATAGGCACAGAATAGCCAGATTTAGTATGATGTTACTTGCGCTTACCCATTTTTGTTTTTGTCTGCTTCCTTCGTAGCGTTCTATAATTATACCGCTTAGGTAGCTGCAAAAGGTGGTTAGCGCAATGAGTAGGAGAAAACGCCAATCCCACCAACCATAAAATACATAGCTTGCTATAACGACAAATAGATTTTGCCAACGTAATGATTTGAATACGAACCAATAGAGTAAAAATACAATAGGAAGGTACAATAAAAATTCTATAGAATTGAATAGCATATTGAGTTACGTTTTTTTTGAAACAGATTAAAGATGTTTATCCCTTTTAAATGCTTGTTTTTTTATGGTAGAAGGGTATGGATTAGAGTGTTGTAATAATGTTTTGCAAAAGTAGTATTATAATTAGGAAATAGCAAATAATATTCTATAGTTTAGTTATCAGATGCTGGTCACTTTCTATCGTTTCATTGTTGAGATAAACTTACATGATGGAAGTGCTGTGCCTGCATCATAATTGTGCCGCACGTTAGTCTTAATCGAGCCAAGGAAGATACGTAAGGATAATGGGGTATCGGGAAGACAATGCTTTGTATGTGGAGAAGATATTTTTATAAAACTCACAGAAAATATACTACTATGTATTGCATAGTACTAAAGTAATGCATATATTTGTGGCATGAAGAAAAATGTTTGGCCAAAACAAAACTTCTCCAAAAACTAAAAGCTTATGAATATCGAAAATGCTAAATCACAGATGCGCAAAGGAATGCTGGAGTACTGTGTGCTGCTGCTACTCAGGGAGAAAGCATTTTATGCATCGGATATCATCAGCCGCCTGAAAGAAGCGGAACTGATTGTGGTGGAAGGAACGCTTTATCCCCTGTTGACCCGCCTCAAAAAAGACGGATTGCTTATGTACGAATGGAAGGAGTCTACACAGGGACCTCCCCGGAAGTATTATGAACTGACTGAAGAGGGAAGAGCTTTTCTGGAAGGTCTGGATACAGCTTGGGGAGAGCTGGTACACACGGTGTCACATTTGAAAAACAATCAAGAAATTCTTAAAAATGAATGACTATGAAAAAGAACATTACCATAAATCTGTTTGGGGCATTATATAATATTGACGAAGATGCCTATGAATTGCTTTACCGTTATCAGGAAGACATGAAGCGTTATTTCGCCGGACGCGAGGGCGGTGATGAAATTGCCGATGATATTGAACATCGTGTGGCGGAATTGATGGCAGAGCTCAAAGAGACCGGAGTGGAGGCTATTACAATAGAACATATTGAGGCCATTATCCGGCGGATAGGAAGTCCGGAGCAACTGGATGGGGAGGAAGAAAAAGATGATGCGGTTCCTCATGTCGGGAAGCCTAAAAAGAAACTGTTCCGTAATTTGGATGATAAGAAAATAGCCGGTGTGCTTTCCGGTGTGGCTGCTTATTTCGGAATGGATACGTTGGCTCTTCGTATTCTGGCTATTATACTGGTATTTTTAACTAATGGGGTAGGGCTGCTGATTTATTTAATCTGCTGGCTGATTATTCCGGAGGCCAAAACATCCGAAGACAAGTTGCGCATGCGCGGTGAGCCGGTCAACATGGAAAATCTTCGTGAGGAAATTCTGAACGGTGCCGGTAAGGTTGAAAATTTTGTAAAGTCGCCCAAGACAGAAAGCCGGGCACGAGGATGCTTGTCCTTCGTGATGGATTTGTTTGTCGGTCTTTTCAAAGTGCTGCTGTATGTATTTCTGGGAAGTATAGCGGTTATGCTCGTGCTTGGTCTGCTCTTTGTGGCTTGTTGCATCGGAGTGGCTTTGTATGCTTCGATCGATGGTCTGGGCTCGTTGTTTTTCCACGATGTTGATGCAGTGGTGCTTCAGACTGCGGAGCAACTGTCTATGTTTACCTATATAGGATTTTTTATATCGGCTGTCGGTTTGTTGGTTTTGCTGGCTGTTCCTGCTTATGCTATAATCTATTGGATGAGCCGTCTTTGGGGACATACAGCCGAGATGACTTCGGTGAAGCGCAATACCCTGCTGGGCCTATGGCTGGGAGCTTTGGTCTTGGCAGCCACTTTTGCCACACTCACTTCTATCTCTGTGGTAAAAACCTATGAGAAACAGTTTCTGATTAATGGCTTCTATGTGCCTCGCTGGGAATATCGTACTTTAATACAGGAAAACTGGAAGGTACTGAATCATGATGGATGCACGGGTTTTGTGTCAATTGGCGAGCATTACCAGAACGGGGGAATGCGTTATTTGCATTCGAACAGTGTGGATGGCCGCATGCAGTATCAGATAGAAAAGAGCGATTCTGTCAGGCCGGGTATTTACCGTTTGGAGGCGGTCGGACGTTGCAACGGCGAGGGTGCTTTTATCTATGCATGTTTGGGTGATTCGGTTTACAAACAGATGGTGCCGGTTTGCGGTCATGAACAGGGGAGCATCTGGCAGGAAGCACGGCAACGTATTGCTGCAGGTGGGCTTTCGATGACTGACAGCATCCGCTATCAGGAAATCTGCGGACGTCATGACGGAAAGGGTTATGGCTGGAGCCGTGTGGCTGTGGATAGCATTGTGGTAACAAAGCCAGGTATGTTGCGCTATGGCATTTCTAATGTACCGGCTTTTACCGGAAAACCATGGCGCGGGACCTGGATGTCGGCAACTGATTTTATACTGATTCCTGTCAATGAAGCTAAATAGTCTGTACTTGTTTTCTGATTAAAAGGTGCAAATAACAAAACTTTATACTTTTGAAATAAAAGGAAAAGGCTGCCTTAAAATGACAGCCTTTTCTCTTTAAATTTATTGTACTGCAGAAAAAATTACTTCTTAATCTGGAAATCTTTTACAACCGGTCCGCCCTGTGGACAATACTTACCCATCGGGTCACCTTTAGGTGCTTTGGGGCAAATCATCTTTTTAGCCATTTTGGGGCGTGGAGCAAAGACTTTTTCCAGTTGTTTGGCATTCAGAATCTTTTTAAACTTGTCGTAATACTTTTTCTGAATGTCCAGTCTCTGCTGCTGCATTTCGAAACGTTTTTCTATGCGAGCTTCGATTTCCTTGTCGGTCAGCGTGGCATTACTTTTAGGGCAGGCAGCTGTATTTTTACAGCAACTCTGTGCGCAGCAGCCTTGCAGGTTTTCCAGATATTCTTTATAAAGAGGAGCAAACTTGGCTGCCGTAGCATCGTCCAGCATAAGCTGGTTGGCCATTCTGTTTACCTGCTTTTCTATGGTAATGGGTTTACGCTGTTTTTTCTGAGGTTCAGGCATGTTTTGTGCAAACAAAGTAGTGCAGCTGATGGCTGCAAACGCTAAAGTAAAAAGCATCTTTTTCATACGTTCATGTTTTAAATTTCTAATTCAATTTTTTTTGTTTTATCGGCCGTTTGAAAGTTAGATGAAGTTTACTGTAAAAGGTTTATCTTCAAAAATGTTTTTTATCAGAACTCTATCTTTGTTAACAGGCTGTTTCAGAAAGGAGCTTCCTTTACTACATGCACTTCCTTGCCGGTGACGGGATGTATGAAATGCAGCTCGGCGGCGTGAAGATACATGCGGTCGGCTTTTCTTCCGTACAGCTCGTCGCCCTTGATGGGAGTATTCAGTCCGTCCTTGTGTGCGGCATGTACCCGCAGCTGATGCGTTCGTCCTGTATGCGGATAGAAATACACTCGTGAGTAGGCTTCGGTTTCCTCTATTACCTGATAGTCGGTGATGGCAGCCTTGCCGTGGACTGTGTCTACCATCTGCCGGGGGCGATCCATCGGGTTCAGGCAGAGTGGGAGCGTGATGCGTCCGGTTTTTTCGGCTACTTTACCGTCGAGCAGTGCCGTGTATCTCTTGCGGATAGTCCTGTTTTCAAACTGCTCTTGCAATGCCTGGTGTACCTCCTTGGTCTTTGCGGCCAGCAACAATCCGGAGGTAGCCATGTCCAGCCGGTGTACAATGAGCGGACCCTCGGCTTCGGGATAACGCTGCATGAGGCGCTGCTGTATCGAATCCAGGTCGTTTTTACCCGGGACGGAAAGCATGCCGGCCGGCTTGTTTACGACTACCAGCCATGCATCTTCGTATACGATTTCGAGTGCGGCATTGCGGAACGTATCGGCCAGCAGCGGATTGGGTTCAACGTCCAGTCCCTGCAACATGTGGCCCAGTATCGGTTCGCACTTGCCTTTGCACGAGGGGTAAAAATGTCCGTGATGCCTGATTTCTTCCTTGGGTGAGGCACCCCACCAGAATTCGCCCATGGCCAGTGGCTTGAGCTGATGCTGATAGGCGTATTGCAGCAGCTTCGGGGCAGCGCATTCGCCTGCGCCGGCCGGAGGAACGCCTTGAGAAGTGGGAGCGAAGATAGCGCACAGGTCTTTGGTTTCTCCCCGCGCATTCAGCATGTTGAAAGCTCCGAACAGCCGCATTTGCAGGGCAGCCGACCGCTGTTTCCGTTCCTGCTTGCAGTTTTCTATCACTTTTTCGTAAAGTGCTACCTGTTGTTGCTGCTCGTCTATCCGGCTTTGCCATGCCGTCTTTTGCCGCTTCAGTTCGGCCTTGCCAAACTGGCTTTCGCGAATCAGGGCAGTCTGCTCTTCGTCGGTGAGGTGTCCGCTTTTTCTTTTTTCTTCGCGTAGTCTTTTGGCTTCTTTTTCTTGCTGGCGTGCCAGGAGCAACGCTTCTTCGGCCCGTTTTTTCAGGGTTTGCAGCTCTTCGCGTGCCTGTCTGTATTCCGGAGCATTTTCGTAGCAGCGGATACGGTCGTTGATGGCCGATATCTGTGCTTCTTCTATTCGGAAAAAGCCGTCGGGTTGCAGCAGGTCGTACACGGGCGGGACGAAATAGGTATGCTGGTTGCTTCCGGCCAGATTGCCCGAGAAGGCGGCCAGAAAGCCTATGGCGTGTTCCGGAGTTTCCACGACGAGCACCCCGAACATTTTACCTGCCTGTAACTCCCGACTCCAGTCGGTGCGCTGGCTCAGGTAGTCCTGCACTTGGCGGGCTGCTTCCATCGTCCATGGATGCGGGGTATAATGAAACGGATAGGTAAACTGCTTGGGGCGTTCGTCCAGATTTAGAGGTTTATCGAAATAATGCAGTTTGGGTATTTCCATCATTGTCTTATTCCATTTTTCGCTGGCGGCAGAAGCATCCCGGGAAATGGGTATCTACATCTTCCAGGCTGTTCTTGAAAAGACCATATACCGACGAGCCTGAGCCACTCATGGCGGCATAAACGGCGCCCAGTTCGTACATCCGTTCTTTCAGTGCCTTGATTTCGGGATACTTGGCAAATACGCTTGCTTCAAAATCGTTTACCATCCATTCTTTCCATTCTTCTACCGGTTTACGGATGATTTCGGTGAGCGATACTTCGGGACGGTGTGGAGTGATTTGTGCAAAGGCATCGCGTGTGGATACGAAGATGTCGGGTTTCACCAGTACGATGTGGTAGCCTTCCAGAGAAAGGTCGATGGGCTGGAATACGTTGCCGATGCCGGTGGCAAATACAGGCTTGTTGCGGACGAAGAAGGCACAGTCTGCACCCAGTTGTGCGGCATACGCTTCCATCTGTTCGGTGGAAAGTCCCAGTGAGAATTTGTCGTTGAGCAGCTTAATCATGAAAGCGCAGTCGGACGAACCGCCGCCCAGTCCGGCACCTGTAGGAATGTGCTTATACATGTGGATGTCGATGGCCGGCATCTCGAAGTCGCGCTGCAGCAGGCGGTAGGCTTTTACCACCAGGTTATCTTCGGGATTGCCTTCGATGACGTGACCGCTTACGTGCAGTCTGAAATCGTGTGTACTTCCTTCCAGGCGTGTTACCTCGAGGGCATCCTGCAGGTTGATGGGGTAGAATACGGTTTCCAGGTTATGGTAGCCGTCGGGACGCTTTTCTACGATGTTCAGTCCCAGGTTTATTTTTGCATTTGGAAAAACAATCATGATTTTAGTTTTTTGGTTAGTTTTATCAAAAGTAGCGTTTTTTTTGAAGACTATTGTGCTTTTCGGCGAATAATCCGTACTTTTGTGTAATAAACATAGAATTATACCCTTTACTGAATGTATAAATCACTTGAAATATGCGCAGGAGCTGGTGGACAGGCATTGGGACTTGAAATGGCAGGTTTTTCCCATGTCGCGCTGGTTGAATATGAGAAAGAATATTGTGAATGCTTAAAAAGGAATCGACCGCAATGGAATGTTTTTTGTCAAGATGTACACCATTTTGATGGATACCCTTACCGTGGGCAAATTGATTTGTTGTCAGGTGGTGTGCCATGTCCTCCGTTTAGTGTTGCAGGTAAACAGCTAGGAGCTGATGATGAACGGGATCTTTTTCCACAAATGCTCAGATTAGTGGAGGAAATTTGTCCACGTATAGTTATGATTGAAAATGTTAGGGGATTGCTTGATCCTAAATTTGAATCCTATCGTAAGCAAGTACTTGGCGCACTGGAAGAATTAGGATATCGCACTTATATGCAATTATTAAATGCGTCTGATTACGGTGTTCCTCAATTACGTCCGAGGGTTATCATAATTGGAGTTCAAAAAAATATAAAAGGTACATTCGCTTTTCCTGTTGGCTTTCAAGTAGAGAAGAGTAAGTCTGTTGGCGAAGTCTTGTTTGACTTGATGTCGGCTAATGGTTGGGAACAAGTGGAAGAATGGAAATTAAGGGCAAACCGAATCGCTCCTACACTGGTTGGAGGTAGTAAAAAACACGGTGGTCCAGATTTAGGTCCGACAAGAGCAAAGAAAGCGTGGGAGGAAATGGGTATAGATGGAAAAGGAGTAGCCGATGAAGCGCCTAAGGCTGGTTTTCAAGGTTTGCCACGTTTGACACCAAGAATGTTGGCCCGTCTTCAAGGCTTTCCTGACAATTGGGATTTTGGAAAACGGAAAACAGCGGCTTGTAGAATGATAGGAAACGCCTTTCCGCCACCTGTTGCAATGAATGTTGGATTACAAATAAAAAAAATATTAGATTATGAATGTTCTTATAGCAGAAGCCAGAAAGAAATATCACCAAGCCTTGTTGTCTAACGGAGTATTGACTGTGGATAACAAAGGCATACCAAGTAATGCAGATAGTTCGTCCAAACTTTCTGTCAATATAGCTAAAGGTATAGCAGATTTATTGATGGCTGAGACTCATGATAAGGCGGTTGGGCAAACTTCCGGGGCTAAGTTTGAACAAATCAATATGGATTTCCTTTCAAATACTTTTCCACATTTGCAGAATTTGCGTCCAGGCAGATGGCATATTGCTAAATTAGGTAATCGTAATTCAATAAAGACGAGTAGTTTCTCTCAATACGAACATTTGGAATATCTGAATCAGTTGACTAAAAGTGATGCCCGCCTTGCCGCAAGTATGGGAAATGACTATATGGTAGCTCCCGATGTGGTTATTTATCGAGAACCAGAAGAGGATGAGGCAATAAATACAAATAATATAATTGTTGATGATTCGATTTGTCTTCAGTCGGATATACGGAAGGTTTGTGGTGGACTTCCCATTCTTCATGCATCAATTTCTGCCAAGTGGACAATGAGAAGTGACCGTGCTCAAAATAGTAGAACGGAAGCACTTGGATTAATCAGAAACAGAAAAGGTCATCTACCGCATATTGTTGTCGTAACAGGTGAACCTATGCCTGCTCGACTTGCATCTCTTGCTTTGGGAACGGGTGATATTGATTGTGTTTATCATTTTGCACTTTATGAACTTGTAAAATCTGTAGAGAGTATTCAAGCAGAAGACTCAATGGAGCTGCTTAATATATTGATTAAGGGAAAAAGACTTAAAGATATAAGTGATTTACCCTTAGATTTAACTGTTTAGGAGTAATTTTAAAATCACCAGCCTTTTTTCCTCCGAATGGAAGAGGACTCCTGATACTTGTCGTTAACGAAACTGTCAATCCCCCAGAAGAAGTTCGCCTGCTTTAATTGCCTCGGTATCGGCGTTCGGTTTGGTATTAGATGCATTTAATGTCTCATTGAAAAATTTAGACAAAAGTCAATGTGCATCTATTCCTTTCGAATTTGGTTCGATCTGCGATTCCTTATGGTGTGGACTAAACAGTTACTTGAAAAATCAGATTATCTATTCCGATGAAAAAAGTATTTGTTCACTGTAGTAATCACCTGAAAGTTTGCTGCTGAATTGAACTTTGTTTTCGTCCGCTGTAATACGTTCAATAAATGGTACTGTACTGTTTTTCACTATCAGCCTTTTTAGGTAGAAGATGACTGAAAGTATACTCTTTATCGTTTTTTGGGGGGATTTTTCGTGGAGAATACTTAGTTGCTGCGCAAATTATTGAGGAATACTGCAATTTTTTTTGTACTATTTTCTTGTGTTTTATATATTCTTTTAGGCTTGTTATAATTTGTTTTTTTGTATGATTACGGGTTGGAATGTTCAATGTCTTAAACTTGGCTTTTTTATTGACCTTTCTGTCTCTCGTTTTTTCAATCTGTCTTCCTAAAACACTTATCTGCCAATAACTTTGCTACATTTTTCTGTTTATCACTTTTTATTCGTACTTTTGTGTAATAAAACAATTATAAATGCCCGAAACGAGAAAATACCCACGTAGCACGCAGCAGTCTAGAGCAAAGAAGACCGACGAGTACGGTCATTTGCAGCCTCAGGCTCCCGAACTGGAGGAGGCTGTGCTGGGTGCATTGATGATTGAGAAGGATGCCTATTCGCTGGTCAGCGAGATATTGCGTCCCGAATCTTTTTACGAATACCGTCACCAGCTGATTTATGCGGCCATTACTGATTTGGCCATTCAGCAGAAACCTATCGATATTCTTACGGTTACCGAGCAGCTCCGCAGCAAAGGTACGCTGGAGGAGGCCGGAGGACCGTTTTATGTGACGCAGCTGAGTGGTCGTGTGGCATCGTCTGCCCATATAGAATACCATGCGCGTATTATTGCCCAGAAGTTTCTGGCACGTGAGCTGATTACGTTTACCAGCAATATCCAGAGCAAGGCTTTTGACGAAACGCAGGATGTGGACGACCTGATGCAGGAGGCCGAAGGTAAGCTGTTCGAGATTTCGCAGCAGAATATGAAAAAGGATTATACGCAGATTAATCCGGTTATCCAGGAGGCGTATAACATGTTGCAGAAAGCGGCGGCCCGAACCGACGGTTTGAGCGGACTGGAAAGTGGTTTCCATCAGTTGGACAAGATGACTTCCGGCTGGCAGAACTCCGACTTGATTATCATTGCTGCCCGTCCTGCCATGGGTAAAACGGCTTTCGTGCTTTCCATGGCGAAGAATATTGCCGTGAACAACCGGGTGCCGGTGGCTTTGTTCTCGTTGGAAATGAGTAACGTGCAGTTGGTCAACCGTCTGATTGTCAACGTGTGCGAAATCCCGGGTGAAAAGATTAAAAGCGGTCAGCTGGCGCCTTATGAGTGGGGACAGCTGGACTATAAGATAAAGGAACTGTATGATGCACCGCTTTATGTGGACGATACGCCTTCGCTCTCGGTGTTCGAGTTGCGAACCAAGGCACGCCGTCTGGTGCGCGAACACGATGTGAAGCTGATTATCATCGACTACTTGCAGCTGATGAATGCCAGCGGTATGTCGTTCGGCAGCCGTCAGGAAGAGGTCAGTACCATTTCGCGTTCGTTGAAAGGGTTGGCCAAGGAGCTGAACATTCCGATTATCGCCCTGAGTCAGTTGAACCGTGGTGTGGAGAGCCGTGAGGGGGTAGACGGTAAGCGTCCGCAGCTGAGTGACCTCCGTGAATCGGGAGCCATCGAGCAGGATGCCGATATGGTGTGTTTCATCCATCGTCCGGAGTATTATAAAATTTATACCGACGACCGTGGTAACGACTTGAGGGGTATGGCCGAGATTATCATAGCCAAGCACCGTAACGGTGCGGTGGGCGATGTGCTGCTGCGCTTCCGTGGCGAGTATGCACGCTTCCAGAATCCGGATGACGACCTCATTGTGCCTATGCCCGGCGAGGAGCCGAAGACTTTCCGTTCGTCTATCAGCAAGGGGAATGCATCGGCTGCCGTTCCGCCGCCTCCTGTGCCTCAGGAAGTGGCTGCTATGGATAATCCTTTCGGAGGTCCTATGCCGGAGGGACCGCTGCCTTTCTGATAAAAAAGCATTAAAGGTCAACGGGTAAACCAAATATTTGTATTAAATTTGCACAACTTTTCAGAATATATAAAACATTACATATATGAATATTTCTTATAACTGGCTGAAAGAATATGTCAACTTTGACTTGACTCCCGATGAAGTGGCAGCCGCACTTACCTCCATTGGTTTGGAAACAGGTGGGGTAGAAGAAGTTCAGACGATTAAAGGCGGTCTGGAAGGATTGGTGATTGGCGAGGTGCTTACTTGCGAACCTCATCCTAATTCGGACCACATGCATATAACTACCGTCAACTTGGGACAGGGTGAGCCTGTGCAGATTGTATGCGGTGCTGCAAACGTGGCTGCAGGACAGAAAGTGGTTGTCGCTACGCTGGGCACTAAGCTGTACGATGGCGACGAGTGCTTTACCATCAAGAAATCTAAGTTGCGTGGCGTTGAGTCTAACGGTATGATTTGTGCCGAAGACGAAATCGGTATCGGTACCAGTCACGAAGGTATTATTGTTTTGCCGCAGGATGTAGTTCCCGGAACATTGGCAAAAGATTATTATAACATCAAGAGTGACTATGTGCTCGAAGTCGACATTACACCGAACCGCTCGGATGCTTGCTCGCATTACGGTGTGGCTCGCGACTTGTATGCTTGGTTGTTGCAGAACGGTCATCAGGCAGAACTGAAACGTCCGTCTGTTGAGGCTTTCCAGGTAGACAATCACGATATGGATATCGATGTGGTGGTTGAAAATACGGAAGCTTGTCCGCGTTATGCCGGTGTGGCTATCAAGGGTGTTACCGTGAAGGAAAGTCCGGAATGGTTGCAGAATAAGCTGCGTCTTATCGGTGTCCGTCCTATCAATAACATTGTCGATATTACCAATTATATCTTGCATGCATACGGTCAGCCGATGCACTGCTTCGATGCCGATAAGATTAAAGGTGGCAAGATTGTGGTGAAGACCGTTACCGATGGTACTAAGTTTGTGACTTTGGATGAGGTAGAACGTACACTGTCTGACAAGGACCTGATGATTTGCAATACCGAAGAACCGATGTGTATTGCCGGTGTATTCGGTGGATTGGATTCGGGTACTACCGAAACTACCAAGGATGTATTCCTGGAAAGTGCTTACTTCCATCCTACTTGGGTGCGCAAGACGGCTCGTCGTCATGGATTGAGCACAGATTCTTCTTTCCGTTTCGAACGTGGTATCGACCCGAATGGTACTATCTATGCGCTGAAAGAGGCTGCTTTGCTGGTTAAGGAATTGGCCGGCGGTGAAATCGCATCCGAAATTAAGGATAATTATCCGACTCCTATCGCTGATTTTCCGGTAGAACTTTCTTATCAGTATGTACACGATTTGATTGGTAAGACAATTCCGGTAGAAACTATCAAGAATATTGTGAAGAGCTTGGAAATGCAGATTGTGTCTGAAACTGAAACAGGACTTTCATTGCTGGTTCCGGCTTACCGCGTGGATGTACAGCGTCCTTGTGATGTGGTTGAAGATATCTTGCGTATTTATGGATATAACAATGTAGAGATTCCTACTACACTGAAATCAAGCCTTACTACCAAAGGTGATGTCGACAAGTCTGTGAAGTTGCAGAATCTGATTTCGGAACAGCTGGTGGGTTGTGGTTTCAACGAAATCCTGAATAACTCACTGACGGCTGCTGCTTACTACGATGGCTTGGAAAGCTTCAAGAGTGAAAATCTGGTGCGCCTGATGAACCCGCTGAGCAATGACTTGAATGTAATGCGTCAGTCGTTGCTGTTCGGTGGTCTGGAAAGCATCCAGCACAATGCGAACCGTAAAAATGCTGACTTGAAATTCTTCGAGTTTGGTAACTGCTATCATTTCCATGCCGAAAACAAGAATCCGGACAAGGTGCTTGCTGCTTATTCAGAGGAGTTGCACTTGGGCTTGTGGCTTACTGGTAAGCGTGTAAGCAACTCATGGGCTCATGCTGATGAAAACATTTCTGTTTACGAGCTGAAAGCGTATGTGCTGAATATCTTTACTCGTCTGGGTGTAAACTTCGGTAATCTGGTATTTGGAAATCTTACCAGCGATATTTATTCGGTTGCACTGAGTGTACATACTCGTGGCGGTAAATTGCTTGCAACATTCGGTGTGGTAAGCAAGAAGCTTCAGAAAGCATTCGATATCGACAACGAAGTTTATTATGCAGACATCAACTGGAAAGAGTTGATGAAGGCCATCAAGTCGGCAAAAGTTAGCTATACGGAAATTTCTAAATTCCCGGCTGTGAAACGCGACTTGGCGTTGCTGATTGATAAGAATGTTCAGTTTGCCGAAATTGAAAAAATCGCTTACGAAACTGAAAAGAAATTGCTGAAAGCTGTAGAGTTGTTCGATGTATACGAAGGCAAGAACCTGGAAGCAGGAAAGAAGAGCTACGCGGTAAGTTTCTTGCTGCAGGATGAGAACGCAACCTTGAACGACAAGCAGATTGACAAATTCATGCAGAAACTGATTGCCAACCTGCAGAATAAGCTGGGTGCAGTATTGCGATAAACAGTAGATAAATAAGTTTTAAACAACAATTAAAATATAAAATCCAATGGGAAGAGCATTTGAATATAGAAAAGCTACAAAACTGAAAAGATGGGGTCACATGGCTAAGACCTTTACACGTCTGGGTAAACAAATCGCTATCGCTGTTAAAGCTGGTGGTCCGGAACCGGAAAATAACCCTACTTTGCGTTCGGTAATCGCTACTTGTAAGCGTGAAAACATGCCGAAGGATAACATCGAGCGTGCTATCAAAAATGCAATGGGTAAGGACCAGAGCGATTACAAGAGCATGACTTACGAAGGATACGGTCCTCACGGAATCGCTGTGTTTGTGGATACACTGACAGACAATACTACTCGTACAGTAGCTGACGTTCGTTCTGTATTCAATAAGTTTGGCGGTAACTTGGGTACAACTGGTTCTTTGGCATTCTTGTTCGACCATAAGTGTATTTTTACTTTCAAGAAGAAAGAAGGTCTGGATATGGAAGAGCTGATTCTCGACTTGATTGACTACAACGTAGAAGATGAGTTCGATGAAGATCCGGAAGAAGGTACTATTACTATCTACGGTGATCCGAAAAGTTATGCTGCTATCCAGAAACACTTGGAAGAATGTGGCTTTGAAGATGTAGGTGGTGACTTTACTTACATTCCTAACGACCTGAAAGATGTTACACCTGAACAGCGTGAAACTATCGACAAGATGATTGAACGTCTGGAAGAGTTTGATGATGTTCAGACTGTATACACTAATATGAAACCTGCAGAAGAGGAATAAGCCGATTTATGAAGGTTTGTTATAAAACGCAAGGAACATGCAGTAGCCTGATTGAGGTGGAAGTAGAGAATGGTATTGTGACGGATATTCACTTTACGGGCGGCTGTAACGGAAATCTTCAGGGAATATCTTCCTTGGTGAAAGGAATGGCTGTGGATGAAGTTATTGCGCGTCTGGAAGGCATTCGTTGTGGTTCACGTCCTACTTCATGTCCTGATCAGTTGTGTAAGGCGCTGCGTTCGGTGCAGAATTAGTTTTTGGGAAAAAGAATGACTAAAAAAGCAAAAAATAGCAGATTTGAGCTTTTGTTTTGAGTTTCAAGTGGTTGTGGCAGTCGTTGGCTTTTTGTGGCATTCGTGAGGAAATGCGAAAATGGCGGATTTGAGAAGTAGAAACGCTTTCAAGTCATTACCTCAAAGAAACGCTCTAATAAGCATTTTTAACGGCTTCGGTTTTTACTTCTCAATTCTGCACAGGTTGTGAATTTGCCATGCAACTCTCATGATTTAATTTTGCACAGAACAAAAAGCAAGGAATTATGAGAAGTACATTCAAGACAGTCTTCTATGTAAACGGAAGCAAGGAGAGAAACGGAATTGTCCCTATCATGGGACGTGTGACAATCAACGGAACTATCGCACAGTTCAGTTGCAAGCTGAGCGTGACCAAAGCGATATGGGATGCCAAGGGCAACAGAGCCAAAGGCAGAAGCAAGGAAGCCAATGAGGTGAACTTTGCGCTTGATAACATCAAGGCTCAAATCGCTAAGCATTACCA
>ENA-UEQH01000045-UEQH01000045.1-human-gut-metagenome-genome-assembly--contig:-NODE-45-length-66669-cov-38.318041_pt1 | contig 66669 bp, 51 predicted proteins | sample MGYA00242945_ERZ507943 | MGnify/ENA primary metagenome ERZ507943 (study PRJEB26167, sample SAMN06115418) | human gut metagenome | host: Homo sapiens | place: China:Hubei | collected 2015-03-06 | study... | reverse complement strand
CAGAAAGACAAAATTTAGAATGTAAACCTTTTTAGTATTAATACAAATAGAGTGTAAAGTAAATTTAGGCATAGTCACTGCAGGATGTGCAGAAAGAGGAATAACGGTACTTTTTTGCTTCATCTTTGCAATGATGAACGTATGGCATAAGCATGCAGCAAGTTGGTCTTTACAAAGATGAACGTTTGTCTCTTTTGAGAGGAAACAGCAAGTCACAGATACTTTCATAAAAAAAAGAGGATAAATCCTTACATTCGGATTTATCCTCTTTTCAGAATAAGCTATAATTGTTTCGATTATTTCACCATAGCAATCAGCTCTTCCGGAGTAACCAACGACTGCTCACCGGTAGCCATATTCTTCAGTGTGACCTTACCTTCGTTCATTTCATTCTCGCCGACGATGGCAACAAACGGAATATTCTTGGCATTGGCATAACTCATCTGTTTCTTCATCTTGGCACTGTCCGGGAACAGTTCGGCACGGATACCTGCCTCGCGAGCTTTGAACAGGATAGGAAGTGCATAAGCTGCTTCCTTGTCACCAAAGTTGACAAACAGCAACTGAGTAGCATTGACTGCTTCTTTAGGATACAAGTCCAACTGATTCAGCACATCGTAAATACGGTCTGCTCCAAACGAAATACCTACACCCGACATACCGTCCATACCAAATACACCGGTAAGGTTGTCATAACGTCCGCCACCACTGATGCTTCCAATCTGAACATCCAGCGCCTTGACTTCGAAAATGGCTCCGGTATAATAGTTCAGGCCACGCGCCAGTGTCAAGTCAAGCTCTACTTCCGATTTTACACCCAGTGCTTCTACGGTCTTCAGGATAAATTCGCTCTCCTCTACCCCTTTCAGGCCGGTTTCACTGGCAGCCAGCACATTTTTCAGCGTATCCAGTTTTTCCTGGTTCGTACCACTCAGCAAAATAATCGGCTGCAGTTTGTCGATAGCCTCCTGCGAAATACCTTTCGAAGCCAATTCGGCATTCACATTGTCCAGACCAATCTTGTCGAGCTTATCGATAGCTACCGTAATATCTACAATCTTATCGGCTTCACCAATAATTTCAGCAATACCGGTCAGAATCTTACGGTTGTTAATCTTGATGGATACACGGATACCGAAACGGTGGAATACAGCATCAATCATCTGAACCAGCTCTACTTCGTTGAGCAGCGAATTGCTGCCTACTACATCGGCATCACACTGATAGAACTCGCGGTAGCGTCCCTTCTGCGGACGGTCGGCACGCCATACGGGCTGTATCTGGAAGCGTTTGAAGGGGAAACTGATTTCGTCGCGGTGCATCACCACATAACGGGCAAACGGCACGGTGAGGTCGTAGCGCAGACCTTTCTCGCAAAACTTACTTGCCAGCTTTGCAGCATTGCGGCTCAGCAGTTCTTCGTCTGTAATACCGGAAAAATAGTCACCGGAATTCTGGATTTTAAAGAGCAGCTTGTCGCCTTCGTCGCCATATTTTCCCATCAAAGTTGAAAGGTTCTCCATCGAAGGAGTTTCAATCTGCTGGAAACCGTACAGATAAAACACTTCACGAATCGTGTTGAATATATAATTACGTTTCGCCATTTCTACAGGCGAAAAATCACGTGTTCCTTTGGGTATACTCGGTTTTGTTGCCATAGTTAAATATTACATTTTTTCCGGATACAAAAATACATTAATTATTTGATACAGAAAAAAAGACAGGGCCTGATTTCTACATTACTCGCGACGGTTTGTATAAATACTGATATAATATATCAATGTGGCCAAAGAGCCTAATGCCGCTACCACATAAGTATAGGCAGCCGACTTCAAAGCATCCTTTGCCTGATTATGGTTATAGGCATTGGTGATACCGGCACTGCTCAACCAAACCAGTGCTCTGCGGCTGGCATCAATCTCTACGGGAAGTGTTATAAAGCTGAACAAGGTAGTCATGGCAAACAGGCAGATACCAAATAAAAGCAGCTGAGGAAAAGAGTTCACCAGCAGAATACCTCCCAGCAAAACCCATGACATGATGCTGGATGAAAACTGCACTACCGGAACCAAAGCCGAGCGCATGCGCAACGGTGCATAAGCTCTGGCGTGCTGTACGGCATGTCCGCACTCGTGAGCGGCTACAGCGGCGGCTGCCACACTGCAACTGTTATATACTCCTTCACTCAAGTTTACTGTTTTATTAGCCGGATTGTAGTGGTCGGTCAGCATGCCCGAAGTACTGGTCACGCGTACATCATATATTCCATTGTCCCGCAACATTTTTTCGGCTACTTCACGGCCTGTCATTCCGTTGGACAAGCCCATCTTAGAATACTTTTCAAATTTGTTCTGCAAACTGGATTGCACAATATAACTGATAATGGCAATACTGATAAATAAAATCCAATACATAATTCTTTTTATTGTTTTAAGTTATGACAAATTACAAGCAAAATGCTTGCCAAAGATATGGAAATGAGGACAAAGCCCCAATATGTCAGTTCATTTTTAAGTTTATTAAGTGTTTTGCACTGATTTTTAAAAGATTAAGTATCTCAGCAATACCGGAAAACAAAAAAAAGCTGCGCTGAAGAAGTACCTCAGCGCAGCTTAAAATCATATAAAATTTGCTTTTTAGAACAATTTTGCAGGATATTCACCAGCGTCTACCAACGCCTGTATTTTGTCAACCACTCCCTGACGGTCGGCAGCATAAGTCACACCAAACCATTTTGAAGTAGTATCCAGAACTTTCACGGTAGCTGTACCTTCGTTGATAAGTTTGTTAACCATCAAAGGAATGAAGTATTCAGCTTTCAGGTTACCGATATTAGCATTCAGGAATTCTACGAAGTAATCTTCTGAATATTTGAAATAATCAGGAGTAAAGCCCCACATATTCATAGATACCGGTGTATTGTCGGCAATGGCAACCCATTTTCCTTCTTCATCCTTGTAAGAAACAGCACCGTCTACACGCATAATCTCAGTACGTTCTACAACGGTAGTCAGGTGTCCCTGTTCGTTGGCCGAACATACGCCACGAGCCACTGTTCCACTTTCAGACAATGTATTGCCTACACGGAAACCTACCATACAGTAATCGTTTGTTGCGCCTTCCGGAAGTTCTGAAAGGTATTTACCAATCACAGCAAAGCTGTCACGGCCATAGAAGTCGTCTGCATTGATAACTGCAAACGGTTCTTTGATTACATCTTTTCCCATCAATACAGCATGGTTGGTACCCCATGGTTTCACACGACCTTCCGGACAAGTAAATCCTGCAGGAAGATTATCGATAGACTGGAATACAACCTCTACCGGAATATGGTTTTCGTATTTTGATACAATCTTTTCGCGAAAATCCTTTTCAAAATCTTTACGGATAACAAAGACGATTTTACCAAAGCCGCCACGAATAGCATCGAAAATAGAGTAATCCATAATAGTTTCGCCATTGGGGCCCAGACCATCCAACTGCTTCAATCCTCCATAACGGCTACCCATACCGGCTGCCAATACAAATAATGTAGGTTTCATAAGTATTTTAATTAATGTTTATATGCCACAAAATTAAAAATAAATATCAGCATAGTAAATACTTCGGTGAACAAAAATATGATAATTGGGTTATTTTTCTTAATTTCGCATCAATCAGATGCTCGGATGTAATAAGACATTGATTAATTTAAAGAACAAGAAAGGCTAGCTTTATATGAAGAAATACATTAAGTGGACCGGAATAGTAATTCTATTCCCGTTTTTTCTATTTATTATACTTTGTATTCTTATTTATATACCTCCGATTCAAAATTTTCTGGTAAGCCAGGCTACCACTTATTCATCGAAGGCTACCGGAATGAAAATTGCAATAGAAAGAATCTCGCTTTCATTCCCTTTAGATTTAATTGTACACAATGTTCAGGTTGCCGACTCAACAAACAACCCAATTCTGTCTGTAAAGGAAATAAAGGCAGAAGTACAAATGCTTCCCCTCTTCAGGAAAGAGGTGGAGCTGGATGGTCTTACCTTGAAAAAAGCATCGGTCAATACGGGTAAACTGATAGAAGGGATGGAGTTAAATGGAGAACTCGGTGAATTTCATATCGAATCGCACGGAGTAGCATTCGCTCCGGAAACAGCTGTTATCAATCAGGCACTGTTGAAAGACACTCATCTTTCTATCTTGCTGGCAGATACGACTGCAACAGATACAACAGCCAGTACTCCGCTTTACTGGAAAGTTTTATTGAAAAAGATAGACTTTAGCAATGTATCTGTACAGATGCTAATGCCACTGGATTCTTTATCCCTTTCGGCAAGCATGGAGCATTTTTTGCTTCAAAACGGTGCCGTTGATTTACATAAAATGTCTTATCAGGCAGAGCAGGTCAGACTAAAAAACGGAAGCATCAGCTATGACTACGGAATGCCTGCCGACAGTACTGCAAGCGGACTTAATCCCTCGCATATCCGGTTAAACAATGTCCGTACACAAATGGATTCGCTGTATTATTGCGGAAACAATATTCACGCAGTTATTAAAGAGTTCACTTTCAAAGAAATGGGTTCTGGAGTAGAACTCGTTTCAGGAAAGGGGAACATAGTATCTAATGATAAAACACTGCGTATACCTGAACTGCATCTGCAAACCGCAGAATCTTTTATAGACATGGAAGCGGCTATGGACTGGGATGCTGCATCAGCCAACTCTGAAGGGTTATTGACAGCTCAACTCATTGCAGACTTTGGCAAAGGAGATATCCTGAAATTAGCCGGAAATCTTCCGGAGGATTTTATAAAGAGTTATCCGGGCCAGCCCTTGAGAATAAGGGCAGGCATTGACGGAAACATGAATAAATTACAACTGACGACATGTACCCTGACCCTACCGGAAACATTCCGTGTAGAGATGGACGGAGAACTGAACCTGCTGGCAGACAGTATAAATCGTCATGGAGAAATCAAAATCAGAACTTTGGCCGAAAACATGAATTTCGTCAAAGCACTGACACAGGGAAGTTTTGCAATACCGTACGGAACTACTTTGGACGGTTTCGGCAGAATTCATGGCAATACAGTAAATACAGAATTAACGCTGACAGAGAAACAAGGTACATTAAAGCTAAACGGACAATACGACTGGGTAAAGGAATCGTATGCAGCAGCTATACATGCAGATAATATCCAACTACACAATTTCATGCCTAACGATTCATTATTCAATCTGACTGCATATCTGCAGGCAGAAGGAACTGGTTTGGATATTTTTTCTCCTTCCACACGATTCGAAATGGAAGGCGGGTTGTCACACCTGCAATATGGCAATAAAATTCTTTCGGGAGTTGAAGTAAGCAGTTGTCTGGCAAAATCGAATGCGACTGCTGATTTTAGGCTGAAAGACAATGCCTTGTCGGTTGCCGCCAAGCTTGACGGAACATTAACGCCGAAGCTGGTGACCGCAGATTTGAATTTAGATGTCAACTATTTGAACTGGCAAGATTTAAAATGGACAAATGTTCCATTGAGTTCTTCACACAAGCTGAAGCTGCACGCACAAAGTAATCTTAAAAGAAGTCATAAACTGGATTTAGCTTTGACAAATACACAACTGGTTACTCCACAAAAAACGCGTGCGACAAAAGATTTGTTTATAAACTTTTCTACGGATACAGACTCTACATTTTGCTCGCTTAACGCAGGCGACATGCATCTAACTCTTATGGGAGAAAAAGGGATTGATCTGTTGGGAGAACAACTGACCAAAGTATCAGATATGCTCATGAGTCAGTGGAAACAAAAGCAAATGGATTTGGGACTTGTAAAAAGCAAGCTCCCTAATATGGATTTGCAGTTAACGGTAGGGACAGACAATCCTATCAGCAATACCTTGTCGACACAGGGAATACGAATAGACAAACTTTATGCACAAATAAAGACTTCACCGGCTGACGGATTGAGCAGCAATGCATGTATGACCGGATTTGCAACCGACAGTTTGGCAATAGATACTATTTTCTTTAATTCCAGCCAAGCTACAGACAGCATTGTCTGGAAAAGTGGAATACAAAGTTCAACCCAAAAGAATCAAGAAGGATTTAACATCATTGTAGACGGAAATATCGGTAATAAACAGTCTCAGATAAACATTGAATACCTTAACGATAAAAAAGAACGGGGCGCATATATCGGACTTATCGGAGCATTACAGGAAAAAGGTATCAGTCTGCATATCCATCCTGATGACCCGATACTGGTTTACCGGCCTTTCCAGGTTAATCCGGAGAATTATATATACTTGAGTGATGAAGGGCGTATTCATGCCAATCTGACTTTACACGACAAGAATTATACAGGCATCCGTTTCTATTCGGTGGCAGACTCTACCGTACAACAAGACTTGACAGTAGAATTGCACCGGATAAGAATGTCTGAGTTCAGACGTATTATCCCCTATATGCCAAACATACGAGGAGAAATCAACGCTGAAGCGCACTATGTACAAGCCGATGAAGAAAACACACAGATTTCTACCGAACTGAGTGTCGGTGAATTGGAATATGACGGTTTCCCAATGGGCGACTGGGAGTTCAGTGGTGTATACCTGCCTAAAGGAAGTAACGAACATCATATCGACGGTTTCCTGATACGGAACGGAGATGAAATTGCGACGTTAAGCGGAAGCTACGTAACAGGCAATGAAAAAGATGCTGAAGGACTGCTGCAAGCCAATATGGATTTACATCATTTCCCATTAAAGCTGGCAAATGCTTTTGTTCCGGATAATATGGTAACGCTGAGCGGTGATATTGATGGAAATATGTCTGTAAAAGGTACGGCTTCAAAACCTATTCTGAATGGTGAAATCATTCTGGATAGTGTCGGTCTGGCCTTACCTATGGCCTCTATGAATCTCAGGTTTGACAACAAGCCTGTAAAGGTTGTCGACAGTCAGCTGGAGTTCAACAAGTTCAATATATTCACAAAAGGAAAAACACCATTCACGATTGATGGTAATATCAATTTTTCCGACTTTGAACAAATGACCATGAATTTGAACATGGCTGCACACAACTTCGAACTATTTAATGCGCCACGCAGTAAAGAGGCTTTAGTGTACGGAAAACTCTACGTTGATTTTAATTCCAATTTAAGAGGACCGGTCAATGCATTGGTTATGCGTGGAAGTATGAACGTATTAGGAAAGAGTAATTTTACATATGTATTGAAAGACTCACCGCTTACAGTAAACGACCGTCTGGGAGAAACGGTGACATTTGTAAACTTTGCCGATACAACTCTTTCGAGTAGTAATGCAGTGCCTAAAGTAGAGTTGGGCACACTGGACATGCTGATGGTTATGCACATAGATCAAGCTGTTCAGTGCCGGGTAGATTTGAATGAAGCACAGTCCAACTATATCTTGTTCGAGGGTGGAGGCGATTTGTCATTCCAATACAACCAGCAAGGAAAAATGCTGCTTAACGGAAGATATACACTTATAAGTGGGGAAATGAAGTATGAAATGCCTATCATTCCTTTAAAAACATTCCACATCAAAGAAGGCAGCTATATGGAATGGACAGGGGATATTATGAACCCCAATTTAAATTTAAAAGCAACAGAACGTGTCAGAGCGGCAGTCGGCCAAAGCGGACAAAGTTCGCGCAACGTTAATTTTGACGTAGGCGTAAATATTACAAACCGTCTGGAGAATCTAGGGTTTGTCTTTACACTGGAAGCCCCTGATGATGGTGAAGTCCAGAACCAATTGGCTGGAATGTCGGCTGAAGAAAAAAACAAGCTGGCTGTAACGATGCTGGTAACCGGTATGTATATGGCTGAAGGAAACTCAACGGGTAATTTTAATACCAATAATGCACTCAACAGCTTCCTGCAAGGACAGATTAACAACATAACAAGCAGTTTTGACTTGAACGTGGGAATGGAAAGTACAAACCAGGAAGACGGAACGAACCGTACTGACTATAATTTCCAGTTTGCCAAACGATTCTGGAACAACCGGTTCAGAGTGGTTATCGGTGGAAGCATATCTACAGGCAATAATGTAAAGCAAGACGAAACCTTTATCGATAATGTTTCTTTGGAATACCGTCTGGATGACAGTGGAACCCGATATATCAAGTTGTTCCATAACAAGAACTATGAAAGTGTATTGGAAGGAGAAATCATAGAAACAGGCGCAGGTATCGTGTTGAGAAAAAAAGTAAGCCGACTGGGAGAGCTCTTTATCTTCAGGAAAAAAAGAAGAAATAATCAGGAGGCCATTATCGAAGATAAAAAGAAAACTTTAGAAAAAGATGAGAACAATAAAAATGAAAATTAATCATATCACCATAATCCTGTTGGGCATCTTACTGACAGGGTGCTTTACTGCCTGCTCAACAACAAAGCACTTGCCGGCTGAAGAAGTGCTTTATACAGGAGTAAACCGATTTGATGTCATCCAGAAGGACACTACGGATGCAGGGGCCGCAACTCTTGAAGAGGTAATCGGTGCGGTATCTTATCCGCCAAACAATGCATTATTCGGAAGTTCTACTGTAAGAATACCTTTCCCCTTCGGACTATGGGTATACAACCGTTTTGAACGCTATGAAAAAGGATTAGGCAAATGGATTTTCAAAAAACTGGCCGCAAAGCCCGTATACTTATCTACCGTTAATCCGGAAACCCGTGTAAAAGTTGCAACCAACTTGCTGAAAGACTATGGCTTTTTCAACGGTAATGTAACTTATCAGGTAGATAGTACCAAAAATCCCCGGGCTATCAAGCTAAGCTACCAAATCAACATGGGGAAACCGTACATCATAGATTCTGTGATGTATGAGGGATTTAGCGAACGAGGAGACAGTCTGATTAAAGCTAAATACAAGCAGCGAGTTATTTTAAGAGGTGATTATTTCAGCGTAAACAAACTGGAAGAAGAACGTCAGCGCCTGTATACACTTTTCCGAAATAACGGATACTATTATTATCGCCCGGAATATATAACATTTCTGGCCGATACAATTATGAATCCCGGACACGTAAACTTGAAAATTATTCCACGTCCGGATATGCCTGCCGAAGCGAGGAAAATATATAAAATAGGTACTACAACAGTCTTTATGGCCGACTACAATGGCAACAGACCCACAGATACCTTAAAACTGAAAAACTTCAATATTGCATATACCGGAGACAAGCCTGGTCTGAAACCGAATGTACTGAGAAAACGATTTATGTTTCGGAAAGGACAGCTCTACTCGCAATCCAAACAAAGCTACTCACAAGAAGCACTTGCCAGACTAGGTGTTTTTCAGTTCACAGAGTTCAGATACATACCACGGGACAGTATTCATAACAACGATACGCTTGACGTATATGTCAATGCTATGTTCGACAAGCCTTATGATGCCGAGCTGGAATTTAATGTTACGACGAAAAGTACAAAACAAACCGGTCCGGGAGCAATCTTCAATTTAAGCAAGAAGAATTTCATGCGTATGGGGGCCTCATTAAACTGGCAAATAAAAGGTTCATACGAATGGCAGACTAATTCTACCGTTGATGGAGAAAGCTCGGTGATGAATTCATACGAATTAGGAACTTCCTTATCGCTTGATTTCCCGCGCATTGTGTTACCTTGGGTAAAAAACCGTGTAAACCCGTTCCTACATCCGTCAAAAACCAGTTTCAAAATCTATATAGATCAGCTGAACCGGGCTCAATACTTCAAGATGCTGTCTTTTGGTGGAAATATCTCTTATAGTTTTCAGCCATCACGAAGCATGAAGCATACGGTAACACCTTTACGTCTGGAATTCAACACCCTACAACATAGAACGGCTCGGTTTGACTCCATTGCAAACGCAAATCCTATGTTGTTTTACAGTTTGAATGACCAGTTCATACCTGCATTTACATACACATTTACGTATGACAATACTTATAAAAAGAGAAAACGAAACAGTGTCTGGTGGGAAAACTCCATTACATCTGCCGGCAATGTAACATCTATGATATATGCAGCCTTTGGACAAGGGTTCAAGGAAAAGAATAAAAAATTGTTCGGTACGCCTTTTGCACAGTTCCTTAAATATACCACTGAAATCAGGCACTTGTACAAGATTACTCAACGACAACACCTGGCTTCCCGTTTTATGGCAGGTGTAATTTATGCATACGGAAACAAGACAATTGCTCCTTACAGTGAACAGTTTTATGTAGGAGGAGCCAACAGTATACGCGCCTTTACTGTGCGCTCTATTGGACCGGGAAGGTATCATCCTGCAGAAAACAATCAGTATTCATACGTCGACCAGACCGGTGATATCAAACTCGAAGCAAACTTGGAGTACAGATTTCCTATCATATCGGATTTATATGGAGCGACATTTCTGGATGCCGGCAACGTATGGCTGATGCGTAAGGATGAAACACGACCAGGTGCAGAATTCACCCTAAAACATTTCTTTGACAGCATCGCACTTGGCACTGGAGTAGGATTAAGATATGATTTATCTTTTTTAGTTATCCGACTTGATATGGGTATAGCATTGCATGTTCCCTACGAAACTGATAAAAAAGGATATTATAACATCCCTAAATTTAAGGATGGATTGGGTTTTCACTTTGCAATTGGATACCCATTCTAATCTTTTTTACTACTTTTGCATGACAAATCAGAACGAATTATGAAACGACTATTTTTTTTAATAACTCTCACTGCAGTCTTCTTTTCGGCCTGCAGTAATCAAAAAAAAGCAGAAAATATGGGAAACGAGACTAAAATTCTTTTAGAAACAACACAAGGAAATATTGTTGTAAAGCTGTATGATGAAACTCCAAAACATCGTGACAACTTTATCAAACTAGTAAAAGAAGGTGTATACGACAGCACCCTTTTCCATCGTGTAATCAAGGATTTCATGATTCAGGCTGGTGACCCAGATAGTAAAACAGCTGATGACACAGCTAGCTTGGGAGCTGGTGATGTAGGTTATACCATACCGGCTGAAATCAATCCGCTTTTCTTCCATAAAAAAGGAGTCCTTGCAGCAGCACGCCAAGGTGATGAAGTAAATCCTGAACGTGCATCTTCTGGATGTCAGTTCTACATTGTAACAGGTAGAAAATTTTCTGAATTCCAGATTTTAAGCATGGAAAACCAGATTAACGAAATGCGTCTACAGACAGTTTTTGATACATTGGCCCGCCAGCATATGAAAGAAATCTACAAAATGCGCAAGGCTGGCGACCAGGAAGGATTATTGGCTTTACAGGATACGCTGGAAGCACAGGCCAGAGCACAAGTTGAAAAGGAACCTGCCTTTAAATTTACAAAAGAACAGATTCAGGCATATACTACCGTGGGAGGTGCTCCTCACTTGGATGGCGCTTATACAGTCTTTGGAGAAGTGGTTGAAGGTATGGATGTAGTTGAAAACATTGAAAAAGCAAAAACAAACCGTGCCGACCGACCATTGAACAACATCCGTATTCTTAAAGCTAGCATCAAAGAATAAAGATTGCATGATAAAAGTAAACAGACATACGCTAGCAAATGGTCTACGCATCATACACAGTCAGGATGAGTCTACCCAAATGGTTGCACTCAACCTGCTCTATGATGTGGGTGCACGCGACGAGCATCCTGAACATACAGGGTTTGCGCATCTTTTCGAACATCTGATGTTCGGAGGGTCTGTCAATATTGCAGACTATGATACTCCCGTTCAGAATGCCGGAGGAGAGAACAATGCGTGGACCAGTAACGATATGACCAACTATTACATCACACTCCCCTATCAGAATGTAGAAACCGGGTTCTGGTTGGAAAGCGACAGAATGCTTAGTCTGGACTTTAATCCTAAAAGTCTGGATGTACAGCGACAAGTAGTTATCGAAGAATTCAAGCAACGGAATCTTAATCAGCCCTACGGAGATGCCTCACATCTGATCCGGGAAATGGCTTATCAGACACATCCTTATCAATGGCCTACGATTGGTAAAGAAATCAGTCATATTGCAAATGCAACACTAAACGAGGTAAAAGAATTCTTCTATCGCTTTTATGCACCCAACAATGCAATTTTAGCTGTTACAGGACATATCAGTCTGGAGGAAACGATTCGCCTGGCCGAAAAATGGTTTGGCCCTATTCCGGCGCGGAATGTTCCGAAACGAAACCTGCCCAAGGAAGTTCAGCAAACTGAAATCCGTAGAAAAACAGTCGAAAGAAAAGTACCAGTTGACGCTCTGTATATGGCTTTTCACATGTGCGACCGTCATCATGCCGACTACCCGGTATACGACATCATAACAGATATTCTTTCTAACGGCCGTTCTTCACGTTTCATCCAACATCTGGTACAAGAAAACAAAATCTTTACAGGTATAGATGCATATATCACCGGCAGTATTGACGAAGGTTTGTTACATATTGCAGGAAAGCCTGCAGAAGGAATCAGTCTGGAGGAAGCAGAGAAAGCAATATGGACAGAACTTGACGAATTGAAAAGAGTATCTGTGGACGAACTGGAATTGGAGAAAGTTAAAAACAGATATGAAAGCGAACAGATTTTCAATAATATCAACTATCTGAATGTAGCAACCAATTTGGCATACTTCGAACTCTTGGGAAAAGCAGAAGACATCAACGATGAAGTCAGAAAATATCGTTCGGTTACTGCTAGCCAATTACAGAAAGTAGCACAAAAAACATTTATACCCGAAAACTGTTCTATACTATATTATAAAGCAATTAAATGATTTCAAATAAGATTTCATCGCACTATAGCATTTTGCTCAAATTAGGCATTCCCATTGTAATAGGTCAAATAGGAGTAATTATACTGGGATTTGCAGATACCTTGATGATTGGTCACCACAGTACACAAGAACTGGCAGCTGCCAGTTTTGTTAACAACATGTTTGCCCTAGCCATTATCTTCAGTACAGGATTTTCGTATGGGCTTACTCCAGTTGTTGGAAGTCTTTTTGGTAAAGGGGAGAAATTCAAAGTTGGTGAGACATTTAAAAACAGCCAGGTTGCCAATACCGTGGTAACAATCATTGTAATGGCGGCCATGACTGCATTGTATATAAACCTGGATAAGTTGGGACAACCTGAAGAGTTACTTCCCCTTATTCGTCCATACTATCTGGTATTACTGGCCTCTATTCCGTTTGTACTATGGTTCAATGGCTTTAAACAGTTTACTGACGGTATTACAGAAACCCGGATTTCGATGTGGATACTTCTTACGGGTAATATCCTGAATATTATCGGCAACTACATTTTAATTTATGGTAAACTGGGACTTCCTGAAATGGGACTTACGGGAGCCGGAATATCTACGCTGGCTTCGCGTATTATAATGGTCGTCATTTATATTGTCTTGTTTTTCGGGACAAAAAAATATCAGGAGTTCAAAACAGGTTTTCTGAAAGGTTATATCAATCGTAACGACTTCTGTCTACTTAATAAACTGGGATGGCCCATTGCAGGACAAATGGGTATGGAAACTGCATCATTTAGCTTGAGTGCTATCATGGTTGGCTGGCTGGGAGCAACCGGACTGGCCGCACATCAGATTATGATAGCTGTTTCACAAGTTTGTTTTATGATGTATTATGGAATGGGAGCAGCAGTTGCCATACGAATCAGTAACTTCTACGGGCAACAAGATACTTTCAATATCCGGAAAACAGCTCTAGCCGGATTCCATATCATACTTATTATGATTGTTTTATCTGCACTACCCATTTTCTTACTCCGGAATCAAATTGGAGGTTGGTTTACTAACAGCGAAGAAGTCAGCCTGCTGGTAGCCCAACTGATAATTCCGTTGCTTATTTACCAGTTTGGCGATGGACTGCAGATTAACTATGCCAATTCACTTAGAGGAATTGCAGATGTGCATCCTATGATGATTATCTCATTCATTGCTTACTTCCTGATTTCTTTGCCTGCAGGATATCTGTTTGGATTTGTACTCAATTGGGGAGTAATTGGTGTATGGATGGCTTTCCCGTTTGGCTTGACCAGTGCAGGAATCATGTATTACTTAAGGTTCAGATACAAAACTCATAAACTATTCTAAATCCATCATGCGTCTATCAACCCCTGTAAAAGTTGCTTTTGGTTATTTGCTGTTAACCGTGTTGTTAATTGTTTCGGTAAACTATATCTACCGACAAATGAAACAGCTCACACAAAGAAATAATATTGAAGAGCTGCAAAACGAACGACGGCACCTGACACATACCATTGTCAGTCAACTTTATGCAGCAGAGGTTGTTGCTCAGACATTGAGTGCAGGACAACTGGATAATTACTGGTCGTACCGTAAGGCTATGAAGGAAACCAAAAACTCCATAGACTCTCTTCGTAGCCTGTTAAACGACAGCATACAGCTCCTAAGGTTGGATACCGTACAAATTCTTCTCACCAAAAAGGAAAGAAATACCCGGCAGCTATTAACCGCATTGCAGGATAATGAGCCCGACAAGCTTTACCGTCAGCAAGTAGAAGAACTTATTCAGCAACAGGATTCCATTTTGGGACAACAGCATATCCACAAAAAAGTTGTTACCAAAAAGCATACTTCGTATACAGTCGAAAAAAAGAAAGGTTTTTTTAAACGCCTAGCAGCCGTATTTTCTCCAGGAAAAGGAGATTCTACCGAAGTAAGAAACGTAATTCAGGAAGAATATGTAGATACCTTGACAGAAGCTTACAACCTGGTAGATACGGTTGCGCATTTATTGCATGGCATACAAAACAAAGTTTATGAAACTCGCCAGCAACATACAGAGCAAATCAATAAACGAATATATCTGATTCAATTGGCTGGTACACAACTCAGTGTTAAAGTAAACCAGTTACTGGAAGATATAGAAGCGGAAGAGCAACAAGCGACACAACTCAAAATACAAAAAGAACAAAGAGTCCGAAAGCACTCGGCTACTATCATTGCCGGGATTGCTGTCCTGTCAGTTGTTTTAGCACTCTTCTTTTTCACCCTCATCTGGCGGGATATCAGTAAAAGCAATCATTACCGCAAAGAACTGGAAAAAGCCAAACAGAAGGCCGAAGATTTGTTAGTTGCCCGAGAAAAGCTGATGCTAACCATCACGCATGACATCAAGGCCCCGGTAGGTTCAATTATCGGATATCTGGATTTATTGGAAAGACTGCTTACCGAGAAAAGAGCTTGCTTTTACCTGAGCAACATGAAAAACTCTGCACAACATTTGCTCAGCCTGGTAACTTCCCTGTTGGATTTTCATCGGCTGGATGTTCAGAAAATGGATATTCATAAGGTATCCTTCAATCCATACGAGCTAATGGAAAGTATATACAACTGTTTTCTTCCCATTGCCGAGAAAAAGCAACTTCTTCTGACAAAAAAACTTGCATCTCCCCTAAATACCTCATTCATGGGAGACCCGTTTAGAATACGTCAGATAACAGAAAACCTGTTGAGCAATGCTCTTAAATTCACCAAAGAAGGAAAAATAGAACTGTTTGCTGCATACGAAAACGCACAATTGCATTTCTATGTAAAAGATACTGGATGTGGTATTACTCCTGATGAACAAAAGAAAATATTTCAGGAATTTACACGCCTGCGCAATGCTCAGGAACAAGAAGGTTTCGGACTTGGACTGGCTATCACTAAGAAACTGGTTACACTATTAAGTGGTGACATCAGAGTAGAAAGTCGCATCAATGAAGGAAGCTGCTTTCATGTTTTTATACCACTTGGTGATCCTGTTCAAACAAACACACCAAACGAGGAAAGAATGATAGACTTGCCCAATGCCCTGAGACTTTTACTAATAGACGATGATAGTATACAGCTGAACCTTACAAAATCAATGTTGGAGAACTTATACCATAATTCAAAGGAAAAACCAATAATAAAATGCTGTACTACATCAGCCGAATTATTCAGTGAACTGAAAGCACATACATACCATCTGATTCTGACAGACATTCAAATGCCTGAAATAAATGGTTTTGAACTTTTACAGAAAATTCGGAAAGAGGTCAAATTAGAAGGACAGACAAATGCTATCCCTGTCATTGCTATAACAGCAAGAGGAGATATTGATGAAAATGATTTTAAGAAACAAGGATTTGCCGGATGTTTACACAAACCATTCAGTTTGTACGAACTATACGAAGCTATTCATGAAGTCCTGAAAAACAGCAATTGCCAGCTGCCCGAAAGTAATGCTTCTGCATTTACCCAAGTAAAAGGAAGTAATACTTCATCAGAAACACTTTGTTTCGATGACTTATTGGCTTTTTCTGCAGATGACGAAGATGCAGCAAAAGATATTATTCAGACGTTTATTGCTGAAACAGAGAACAGTCTGAAGAAGATAGAATTGGCACTCAAAGAAAACGACATGCATACATTATGTAATGTAGCTCACAAAATGCTGCCAACTTTCACCATGATAAAAGCCAACGAAATTTTGCCGGCTTTAAAATGGCTTGAGGCACAACGCAATGAATCCCAACTATCTCCACGTGCTATGGAAGAAGGAAAAAAGGTTGAAAAGTATACTCAATTTGTCATTGAATACACGCGAAAGAAATACTTTACGAAGTAATATTAGTCACACAATATAACAAAAAAAGAACTGCATCCACTCATACCGAGTAAATGCAGTTCTTTTTTTACTATACTGATTATGCACAAATCACAATGTGCATCAAATTTACCACACTACAATCTCATCAACAAAGATAAATCCTTTAGGATTCTTTGCCTTCAACTGAACATAACGGCCTTTCCAGTTTCCGGTAAAAGTATACTCTTCGAACAAAAGATCCGGATTATCCTGCTTAATTGTTGTAGACTTTTTACCGCAAGAAGTGAAGTTTTTTCCATCTTCTGAAACCAGAACTTCCACATATTCCGGCTGGTAAACACCTGGACCAATCAATTGCATCCAGCGAGAAGATACCTTATGAATATCTGTAACCTCACCCATATCGATTACACAGTCCAAGTTGTCCAGATAACCTTGCCAACGACCATCCAGATAAGTAAGTCCACCACGATATCCGTCAACCAAAGCTTTCATACCACCGGCCATATAACCGCTATACAGTTTACTGTTATAAGTAACCGGTTTATTGATTGCACGATGATAATCTACTTTCTTTTCAGTAGCAGTACCCTGCATCTTTCCATCTTTAAATATAGCAGCTTTAATGTGTGCTGAATCAGCAACCACAATACCTGCCGCGGCATCATAAACAGCAGAAGTTGCAACTGGGTCTGTTCCGTCAGTTGTATAACGAATTTCTACCGGATATTTCTCTGCATCCAGATTTACACTTATCTGCTTCTTCAAAGTATCAACCTGCATAGTTACTTCAAGTTCATCAGAAAGTGGGAATGCATTGATACCACGTTTATGCAACAAGGCAACGTGCGCATTCATACGAGGCTTGAAGTCATTCCATTCACGAAGTTCCTGTGGAGTCCATCCGATCTCTGCTACAGCCAGTGCACGAGGGAACATCATGTACTCCAGATGCTCTTCATTAGGAATATATTCTGTCCAGGTATTTGCCTGAACTCCCAGGAAATGCTTCTCCTGTTCTGCAGTCAGAGAATCCTTAGGTATCGGGTTATAGCTATATACCTTCTTAATAGGAGTATAACCACCGATAGCATACGGCTGTGTTTTAGGATCTGCCTGATAAAAGTCAAAATACATGTAATTACCCGGAGTCATAATGACATCATGTCCCATACGAGCCGACTTAAATCCAGCAGCTTCGCCTCGCCATGACATTACAGTAGCATCGGGAGCAAGTCCGCCTTCCAAAATCTCATCCCAGCCAATCAGTCTTCTGCCCTTGGAATTCAAGAATTCTTCAGCACGGTGAATTATATAACTCTGCAACTCATCAACATGCTTCATGCCTTCCTTGCGCATCAAAGCCTTACACTTCGGGCAAGTTTTCCAGTTTTGCTTTCCAGCCTCATCACCACCGATATGAATATATTCTGAAGGGAATATTTCCATTACCTCTGTAAGCACATCCTCCATAAAAGTATATACAGCCGGATTACCTACACAAAAATCTCCGCCGGAATAAGGTTTGCCTGCACAACAGAGCTCCGGATAAGCAGCAAAAACTTCTTCCGAGTGTCCGGGGAACTCTATTTCAGGAATAACCACAATATGCTTCTCGGCTGCATAAGCCACAACCTTTTTCATCTGCTCTTTGGTGTAATATCCACCATAAGCACCTTCTGTACCTTCGGGCACATACTTACGTTCTTTACCATCCCACCATTTTCTCCAGTCAGACTCAGTACGATATGCAGCCTGCGAAGTCAGTTTAGGATATTTATCGATTTGCAAACGCCATCCTCCGGCATCAGTCAAATGCAAATGCAAACGATTCATCTTGTAAGATGACATCACATCGATCAACTTCAGCAACTCTGCTTCCGAGAAAATATGACGCGAAACATCCAGGTGTAAACCACGGTAAGGAAAACGAGGAGCGTCTTCTATCTTAACATAAGGAATACCATCGGGCGTCAATAACTGCAACAAAGTCTGCTGTCCGTAAAACAAACCAGCTTCCGTAGCAGCCTTAACCACAATACCTTTGCCATCAACCTGCAATGTATATCCCTCTTCACCCAGCGATGCTAAAGAAGCATCTGCCAGATATTGTATTCCGCTTTTGCCTTGCGGATTCATAACCAAAGCACTGTCGGCAGCATAGTAACCTGCAACTACTTCCATCTGAGCAGGTTTTGGAATCAAATTTACGGATGCAACGGGCTTGTCTGACGAACAGGCAGAAAACAAGAATCCGCATAATGCAGCTACTCCCGCAAGCATCTTTCCTGTGTTTTTTTGAGGTAAAGACATAATAATAAATAATAATGTAATAAATGAAACATTTAACAATGCAAGTTACAATTATTTTTTCACACCCACAAATTTTAACTTATGATATTACTTTTTGAAAAACATAAGATAGTACATATAAATCACAATTTAGTCTAGTTTATAAATAAAATATTTCCTCTTACTTTGCCGTATGAAAACCAGAAAGATGATTCTATGAAGTCCAAATTAATTCTTTTATCAAGCATCATTTGTTGTGCATGCAACAACACGCAAAACACCATTGACCTGTCTGGAGAATGGCAAGTAACCACCGACAGTACAAACTGGGCGGGCAAAACACTCATACTTCCCGGTTCTCTCACTTCAAACGGAATCGGAGATGAAATTAGTCTTTCAACTCCTTGGACTGGAACAATCGTAGACTCATCTTATTTTAAAACTGACGAATATGCAGCATATAGACAAAATGGAAATATTAAAGTTCCATTCTGGCTGCAACCAACACACTATTATAAAGGAGCTGCCTGGTATAAAAAAGAAGTCAACATTCCAAGCGACTGGAAAGGAAAAGCCATCGAACTTTTTCTGGAACGCTGCCACTGGGAAAGCCAGGTTTGGATAGACGGTGAAAAAATAGGAATGAATAACTCACTGGGGACTCCACATTGCTACGACTTAACCCAAATCCTAAGTCCAGGTACACATACACTGGAAATTCGTATCGACAATCGGATTAAAGACATAGACCCGGGAAGAGACTCACACAGTATAACAGACCACACACAAGGAAACTGGAATGGAATTATCGGCGATATATGCCTTAACGTCCGTCCGCTTGTTCATGTAGAAAATACAGCGATTTACACAGATATTGCCAAGAAAAGCATACGTGTAAATGTTTCTGTTTTAAATAAGACAGAGAAAACAACTCAGGCTATTCTGAAACTGAGTGCCAACAATAAGGAAATCAGTAAAAATGTTTCTCTTAAACAAGGTAGCAATAATGTAGAAGCAACCTTGGAACTGGGAGAAGATGCACAGTTATGGGATGAATTTAATCCTTATCTGCATACCCTGCAAGTTAGCATTGAGGATACAGACAATAAAACCACCGATACCACAACCGAGAAGTTTGGACTCCGTGAAATCCGCTCACGCAACGGAATCTTGGAAATCAATGGCCGTCAGCTATTTTTACGCGGTATGCTGGACTGCGCAGCCTATCCTAAAACAGGCTTTCCTCCAACAGATGAGGAAAGTTGGAGAAAACTTTTCAATAACTGTAAGAAACATGGTCTTAATCATGTTCGATTCCATTCCTGGTGTCCTCCTGAAGCTGCCTTCAATGTAGCAGACGAAATGGGATTCTATCTGCAAGTGGAATGCTCATCATGGGCCAACATGTCTACCACTATCGGTGATAGAAAGGGCATTGACCAATATATATTGAACGAAAGTGAAAGAATGGTCAGAGCATATGGGAACCACCCATCATTCTGTGCCATGCTATATGGAAATGAACCGGCCGGCGCAGGCAGCAATGCCTATCTGGAAAAATTTGTCAGCACATGGAAAGCCAAAGACAATCGCCGTTTATACAGCACTGCAGCCGGATGGCCCATGCTGCCTGTAAACGATTATCAGAACGATCCGACTCCACGTATTCAAGGTTGGGGTATGGAACTGAAAAGTATTATTAATGCAGAAGCTCCACGTACTAATTACGACTGGTATAACTATACCAGTAAATATGAACAACCTTTCGTCAGTCACGAAATAGGACAATGGTGTGTATATCCTAATTTTAAGGAAATCAGCAAATACGATGGCGTCATGCGTGCACATAATTTTGAAATCTTCCAGGCATCCCTGAAAGCACACGGTATGGAACATCTGGCAGACAGTTTCTTGATTGCTTCCGGAAAGCTACAAACATTATGCTACAAGGCAGATATCGAAGCCGCATTACGTACCAAAAACTTTGGAGGTTTTCAGCTGTTGGGATTATATGATTTTCCAGGACAAGGTACAGCCCTTGTAGGTGTACTGGATGCTTTCGGTGACGAAAAAGGATATGTAACCCCTGAAGAGTACAGCCGTTTCTGCAACCACACAGTTCCTTTGGCCAGATTGCCCAAACTTATTTATACAAACGATGAAACGCTTAAAGCATCTGTAGAAATAGCCCACTTTGGTGAAGGTCCTATGCACCAGTGTCAAACTGGATGGAAACTGACTTCTGGAACTCAAACACTGGCCGAGGGCAAATGGGCGCCAATTGATATAGCTATTGGCAACAACATTCCTATAGGAGAAATCGAAACTTCGCTTGCCAATATAAAGAATCCTGTGCAGGCTACACTGGAAGTCTATGTAAACGAATACAAAAACAGTTGGAACATTTGGGTTTATCCGAAAGAAATGACAGCTGCTGCATTACAGCCTCAACCCAATTTGCTCATGACAGACAAACTGGATGCCACAGCAATAGCTGAGCTGGAAAAAGGAGGTAACGTTTTGCTTTCATTCAGAAAAGGCAGCGTAAGTCCAGACATGGGAGGTGACATTAAAATTGGCTTCTCCAGCATATTCTGGAATACAGCATGGACTAGAGGACAGGCTCCCCATACATTGGGCATTCTATGCAATCCACAACACAATGCACTGCAAGAGTTCCCTACTGCCTACCACAGCGACTACCAGTGGTGGGATGCTATGAGCCACTCCAATGCCATAGAATTCAGTAAAATATCACCAGACATCAAACCGATTGTCAGAGTAATAGACGACTGGTTCACCAACCGCCCTCTGGCACTGCTTTTCGAAGTAAAAGTAGGTAAGGGAAAACTTCTTATAAGCGGTATTGACTTTTGGAGCGATATGGATAAAAGACCTGAAGCAAGACAATTATTATATAGTATAAAACAATACATGTCCAGCGGACATTTTAAGCCGGATACTGAAACTACTACATCGGCAATTCAATCTATTACTGCAAAGCACAAACAGAATTAAATAACAAGTGCTTTTTTGAAAAGACCAAAGGCTGTAGGGTATGTTCACCTTACAGCCTTTGTTATTCATTAAACCTTTATTTTCTAAAAGCCATTCCACCATAAAACGGTCTCTCATAGAGAGCCAAAATGACTTACAGGTAAATAACATTTCATTAAATACCACAAAAATTCTATTTTGTTACCCTTGTTAGAAACAAGTGTGGCGAGTAATCCCTATATTTGCATTAAAATGCAATGATTATGACAACCAACTCCATTCTAATAGTCGAAGATGACCTTACATTTGCAACCATGCTGAAAACATGGCTCGGCAAAAAAGGATTTACTGTAGACACAGCAAGCAACAACGCACGTGCCCGGAAACTGATCGAAGCACAAACATACAACCTGATTCTATCAGATCTTCGTCTGCCAGACCAGGACGGTATATTCTTGCTCAACTGGATGAGAGATAAAAATATAGAAACTCCTCTTATCATCATGACCAGTTATGCCGATATCCAAAGTGTAGTACATGCGATAAAACAAGGAGCAAGCGACTACATATCCAAGCCTATTCAACCCGATGAATTACTGAAAAAGATAAAGGAAGCGCTCGCCGAACCGGCTACACAAGTCTCTAAAAATATGAAGAATAAAGAACAGGAAAAGAATTCCGACTATTCTTCGCAAAATTTTCTGGAAGGTGAAAGCGAAGCAGCCCGCCAGCTCTATAATTACGTAGGTCTGGTAGCTCCTACCCCTATGGCCGTACTCATCAACGGAGCAAGTGGTACCGGAAAAGAGTATGTAGCACACCGGATACACCAACTCAGCAAACGGGCCGACAAACCTTTCGTTGCAATCGACTGCGGCTCAATCCCCAAAGAACTTGCCGCATCCGAATTTTTCGGGCATATCAAAGGTTCATTTACCGGTGCTGTATCCGACAAGACAGGTGCTTTTGTAGAAGCCAACGGTGGAACATTGTTTCTTGACGAAATTGGCAACCTGAGCTATGAAGTACAAATTCAGTTGCTCCGCGCCCTGCAAGAAAAACGTATCCGTCCAGTTGGTTCAAATAAAGAGATTGAAGTTGATGTCCGATTAATCAGTGCTACCAACGAAAATCTGACCGAAGCTATCGCCAGAGGAGATTTCAGAGAGGATTTATATCACCGAATCAATGAATTCACCCTGCGTATGCCTGCCTTAAAAGAAAGACAAGAAGACATTCTGCTGTTTGCAAACTTCTTCCTGGACCAGGCAAACCGAGAACTGGAGCGCGATTTAACAGGATTCGATTTCTCAGCATGTAAAGCTCTACAAAACTATTCGTGGCCAGGAAATTTACGCCAACTTAAAAATGTAGTAAAGCGTGCAACATTGCTGGCACAGGGAGAATTCATTACTGCCCGAGAACTTGGAGATGAAATTTGTACTCCCGAGAAACAAGAAACAATCTCACCACGCAATTTTGCCTTACACGACGAGAATGCAGAAAAGCAACGCATACTTGATGCACTGTCGCAAACAGGAAATAACAAAAGCAAAGCTGCATTATTACTTGGTATTGATAGAAAAACACTATACAACAAATTGAAACTCTACAATATTCCACAATAAAAGTGTGGAATATTTCTACACTTCCACAGATATTCTACACATACACAAGAGCTTAAAAACAGTTCAAAATACTAATTATCAATAAATTACGTATTTATATTCTTTTTGGCACACCTCTTGCTGTATTGTAAGTGTAGAAATCACAAAGCTAAAACGACAGAAGCAGTTTAGCGATTAAAGGTTTTACAGTAATCATGTTATAAGAAAGTCTATAAAGTAGTAATAATCACAATGCTCATTTAATAGAGCACTGTCTCCCTTAACGAAGGAAGTACAGAAGTAATGAAGATGCCTATGTGGAAAAGGGACGCTGTGAAAGCGTCCCTTTTTCATTATTCTACACCAAAGCCATTCCACAAGTTTCCGGCAGGCAATGGAGCTGTCAAATCTATCAATTCCTTGGATACAGGATGTATAAAGCGTATGCGGCGGGCATGCAGGCAGATACTGCCATCCGGATTAGAACGCTGCGCACCATACTTCAAGTCACCTTTTATAGGACATCCCATCTTTGCCAACTGGCAACGTATCTGATGATGCCGTCCCGTTTTCAAGTCAACCTCCAACAAATAATAATTTTGAGAATGACCTATCAAACGATAATTAAGGATAGCTTTCTTGGAGTTTTTCACCTCCTTATCGTAAGCATACGATTTATTCTGTTTTTCATTTCTCACCAGAAAATGAACCAACTCTCCCTCCTCTTGAGGCGGGCAGTTTTTTACAATAGCCCAATAGGTCTTTTTCACCTCACTCGTACGAAACATTTCATTCAAGCGAGTCAATGCCTTACTGGTCTTTGCAAAAACCACAAGTCCGCTTACAGGACGGTCCAAACGATGCGTAACCCCCAAAAACACATTCCCGGGTTTAGCATATTTTTCTTTCAAATATGCCTTGACCGTTTCAGACAAAGGAACATCCCCTGTTTTATCGCCCTGCACTATCTCTGAAGCTGTTTTATTAACAACTATAATATGATTATCTTCGTAAACTACAGTCATCGGCCTCACAAATTAAACGCGGGTGAAGCAGACTGACAGAGCCATATCAACCCCTTCCTGTCTGCATCATCCGCGCTGAATAAAAAATACCTTTACGGCAATATTACATATTCATACCACCATCAATCTGAATAACCTGTCCAGAAATATAAGAAGACAAGTCAGAAGCCAGGAACAAAGCAGTATTTGCTACATCCTCAGGTGTACCTCCACGACGGAGTGGAATACGTTTATACCATTCAGCCTTCACATCATCAGACAGCTGAGCAGTCATTTCAGTAATAATGAATCCCGGAGCAATAGCATTAGCTCTGATTCCGCGAGAACCAAGTTCCTGAGCAATAGATTTAGCCAGACCAATCATACCAGCCTTAGAAGCTGAATAGTTGCACTGACCAGCATTACCGTGAACACCTACTACAGAAGCCATGTTAATGATGTTACCGCTTTTCTGACGCATCATAATCGGAGTACATGCGTGGATAAAGTTGAATGCAGACTTCAAGTTAACAGCGATAACAGCATCCCACTGAGCTTCGCCCATACGCATCATCAAGCCGTCTTTTGTAATACCGGCATTATTCACCAAAATATCAATAGAGCCAAACTCTTCTTTAATCTGCTCTACTACTTTTGCAGTATCTTCAAAGCTTGCAGCATTAGAAGCGTAAGCCTTAACTTTTACACCGAATGCAGCAATTTCTTTTTCTGTATTCTGTCCGTTTTCATCGATTACCAAGTCTGTAAATGCAATGTTTGCACCTTCAGAAGCAAATTTTAATGCGATAGCCTTACCGATACCACGTGCAGCACCTGTAATAATAGCTGTCTTTCCAGTTAATAATCCCATAAATATTTTAGTATAAATAATTAATAATTTTCATTTTCCTGCTGGTTACACTTTCTGCCCAGTGCACCATAAACAATATTGGCTACATAGCGCCATCCCGTCTCGTCATCCAACTCCTCGCCTATCTGTCCGCGAATGTATGGAACTTCTATGCCCTTTACACAATAGTGCAATATATCTGCAGTAATCTGTATGTCATCAATGTGGAACAAACCCAGTCTTTTTCCGTCTGCTAAAATTGCAGCTATCAGTTTCACTTCTTCCTTATCGAAATTCTTCCGGACTTTTTCTACCTTCCAAATATCTCTGAAAAAATCGGCCCGTAGGGTTCCGTTCCGGTAAACAACCATCTTTATAGAATCAAGATGTGTCTGTATCAGCTCAAGAATCTTAACATCAGGAGCACAGTCTTTGGCAGCCGTCTTTTCCAATACCTCTAAAAGCATATCAAGCTCGGACTCCACCACAGCCATGTATATTTGCTCTTTACTCTTAAAATAAGTATAAAGTGTGCGACGACCTTTTTTCGATGCTACTGCGATATCGTTCATCGTTGTGTCTTCTACACCCTTTTTTGCAAATAACTGACGTGCTACATCAACTAATTTTGTTCTTGTCTTCGATACTGCCATTCTCTCTCTAATTGCACATTCGTAGTAAATTGTGAGCAAAATTACGCTTTTTTCTTGATTCTACATAGATTATCAACGCTTTATTTTCATTTTTCGGAGTTTACCGGATAAAACCAACAAATTTTATAAGCCATAATTAAAGTTCAAGGTATCTATCTTCTATCGCACTTAAATATTATACAGATTTTAACATATATATAATGTATTGAAATTCAATATATTATAAAATAAGCAGAAAAATATTTCAAAAAAACTTCTAGAAAAATTTGGAGATTCAAAAAAAAGCCGTACCTTTGCAGTGCAATTGAGAAACAAAGCAACAACAAATAAACATCGCGGAGTGGAGCAGTTGGTAGCTCGTTGGGCTCATAACCCAAAGGTCGTCTGTTCGAGTCAGGCCTCCGCAACAAGAAAAAGGACTAGGTTTTCTAGTCCTTTTTTATTTTCCACCAATTCCACTACCTTCTCTTGGCAAAACCAATTCTTCCCCCAAATTAATTAGCATAAAATGTATCGGCAGAAAAAAATTCCACTGCCCCATTAATGCAGCACAGCCGTGAAAAACGTATTTCATTTAAATGATAAACGCTCCTCACGGCTGTACCGTATCTTCTTCATTGCAATGAAAAAATAAAAAGACAAAGTTATTGAGGCAAGGAATAAACTTCGATAAAAAAGAATACCCCTGTAGCCATCAAAAGAAGTCCGATCAAGCCATAAAAAAGACGGGCCTGATTACGGCTTCCACCCTTGACCAGCATAGATAAATTACGCGACTGAAAGAACCAGTCCCAATTTAAACAAGCTGCTAAAAAAGAAACTGCCCCTATCAGAAAAAACAGTCCTTGCAGCACATAATGCATGACCATATTTATTCTCCTGCATCAAAACGAACAACACGTTCTCCCTGCTCGTTTTCTTCAATTGTCACAGCCACCGCATCACCCGGCAGCAAATCTTCTATCAGCTCAGGCCATTCTATAAAGCAAAGCGCTCCGCTATAGAAATAATCTTCGTAGCCCATATCATAAACTTCTTCCAGCTTTTTAATACGGTAGAAGTCGAAATGATAAATCAGCTCGCCGGCCTCATCAGAACGATATTCGTTTACAATAGCAAAAGTCGGTGAGTTGATAACGTCTGTAACGCCCAGCTCTTCGCAGATAGCTTTGATAAAAGTTGTTTTACCAGCACCCATTTTTCCATAAAATGCAAAAACGGTGTTATCACCCATTGCTGCAATAAAGCTTTTGGCAGCATCGTGAATATTTTCGAGTGAAGTGATTTTTATTTCCATATAGTTTGAATTAAACGGTTACTTATTGATTCTACAAAAATAGATGCTTTTTCCTACTTTCGCAAACGCGTAAATAAGAATAGAAAAAAAGATAATGGCAGCCCCTGAAGGAACCTGCAACTGGTAGGACAGCACCAACCCTCCCAAACAGCTTATATAGCCGACCAGAATAGATATTAAAATAATATGCTTGAACTTGCAGGTAAACAGATTGGCTGTCATTTGTGGCAGTGTAAGCAATGAAATAGCCAAAACAATGCCGACCATACGAAGACAAGCCACAATGGTAAGAGCAATAAACATCATCAGGGTATATTCAAAACAGCGAACCGGCAATTTTTGGGAAAGCGCATATTCGCGGTCGAAAGCGATGGCCACAATAGGGCGAAGAAAAAGCCCGAAAAATACAACCAGAACCACAGATAACGCAGCCAGCACATAAATATCTTCGCGGGTTATCATAATGATATTTCCAAAAAGATAGGAAGACAAATCGGGAGTAAAGCCAGGTGCCAGAAAGCTGAATATAATACCGATAGCCATCCCAAAGGTCCAGAATACAGCGATTGCTGAATCTTCGCGCATATCGCTCCTGCGGCTCAGCCATTCCACACCAAAGGCCGAAAGCACTGAAAAGACGGCGGCCGAAAGCAAAGGAGAGATTCCGGCATACAAGCCTATCCCAATCCCCCCGAAGGAAGCATGGGTAATTCCTCCACTAATAAACACCAGCCGGCGGGTAACGATATAGGTCCCGATAATCCCGCAAGCTATACTGGCAAACAGACTGCCCCAAAGTGCATACTGAAAAAACGAATACTGAAAAAGTTCCAATAAATCCATAAGCTTTCTTAGTGAAAACGCCGTTCTCCTATAATCAAGAATAATTCATCTTTCAGCTCATCCGGCAAATCTATCCCTCTGAGCTGAAGGCTGCGACTCCAGCCGGCCACATCTGTTTCCTGCAAAGAATATAATATTTCTCTGAACTCCTCAATCTCAGCCTCTTCATAATCGGTAGACGGACGTCCTTTAAAACGGTCGAGTTCTTCATCATCGTAATATTCTATCTGACGGCTCACTGCGGCCAACAGACTGTCTTTTTCGCAAGTTTCATGCTGCCCGCAGCATTCACTGTCGACTTCAACAACCTCTGGCGCTTCCTGAATTTCACCACGCGCTATTTTCTTCTCGATGTTGCGATTATAAAAGTATCCGGCAACCATGCCGAACAGTACAACGGCTATTAAAATTACAATTAAAATCCACATAGTCTTTATTTACTTTCTATTATGGTAAAACCTGCATGAATTAAGTTATCCCAGAAATGCGGATAAGATTTGGAGACTACCTCAGGGGCATTAATACGAAGCTCATCCAGCACAAAACATGCCGGTGCAAAAGCCATTGCCATCCGATGGTCTTCGTATGTATCAATGCCTTGCGACAGATCTGTCTGACAACGCTCACCCTCCCAATAAAGTTCGGAATCATTGGCATCATGAATCACATATCCCAGTTTACGCATCTCGGTTTTCAGTGCATAGATACGGTCGGTTTCTTTAATTTTCAGACTCTGAAGGCCATAAAAATGAAAAGGTATTCCCAGCAAGGCACATGTCACTACAAATGTTTGAGCCAAATCGGGCTGCTCTACAAAGTCGTACTCAAAACGTTCTACGCGCTTCCCGGACTTGCGCAGTTCTACGCCCGACGCTGTATAATGCGTAGTAACTCCCAACTGTTCAAACAATACAGCAACCTTACTGTCACCCTGAAAACTGTTGGCTGACAAATAAGGCAGACGAACGACAGCCTGTGGAGCAAGCGCTGCCATTTCGTACCAATACGAAGCCGCACTCCAGTCACTTTCTACCCGATAGTATTCTACGGGGGTATACCCTCCCGGCATGACTTCTATTTCATGGTCGGAATGCCATACGACACGGGCCCCAAATTCTTGCATCAGCTGCACTGTAAGCAAAATATAAGGACGTGACACGACAGTACCCGTAAGCGTAAGCCGTAACCCTTCGGCCAACATCGGACCTATCATCAACAAGGCTGACACATACTGCGAGCTCACATTACCGGGTAAAGCAATATGACCGCCACGCAAAGCAGCTCCAGTGATTTCCAAAGGAGGGAAACCTTCGTTTCCTGCATAACGAACGGACGCTCCCAGCGAGCGAAGCGCATCGACCAATATACCTATCGGACGCTGCAACATCCGGGCAGTTCCGGTGATGACATGTGTTCCCGGTACAACCGACAGACATGCCGTCAAGAAACGCATGGCAGTACCTGCCGCCATAATATCGATTACAGGAGGCATTGAGTCAAGTGCTCTAACCATCACCGCTGTATCATCACAATCCGACAGGTTATCCAGCTTTCCCTTATTATCCGCAAGATAGTGCATAATCAATGCTCTATTGCAAATACTTTTAGAAGAAGGAAGCGTGATAGTTGTATCTATTCCGGAAGGAGCTTTCAACTTTATCTGATTCATATACCAACTTACATTTTTACAATTCTGAAATTCTGATCAATATCCAACTTATTTTCTGTGTATATAACTCAATGCTGCACCAATTGCCGTGCAATATTCTGCATAAGGAGGAATATGAAAGCGTATGGGATAGAGATCTTCCATCGACTTGAAGACAGGAGCACATAGCGGAAGCTGCGTCAGGTTACCAATCAGAACCACATCCTTAATGCCATTTCCCACAGCTGCCTGATTCACCGCACTTCCGATAGCCTGATAAACCAAGTAAAAAAGGCCTTTCGCCAAATCCTCAGGCGCGGCATTCTGGTCTACATTTCCAAAGTTGGATGCCGTTGCATCCAAAGGCAAATCGGGTAAAGCCTGCGTACAGATGTCCTGAATCTGCAAGTTTATCTTCGAAATATCTCCCTTCTCAGCCAGACGGGCAACCTGACAAATATCATTCGTTTTCAACAAGAGACGTGAAAGTCCCGAAAGAGTACCCCCACCAATACCGATGCCACCGATATGCTTGATAGAATCATTTTCTACTTTAATAAAAGAAGTACCCGTGCCCATGCTCACCACAAGCAGCCGGTCTAAGTTGCTTTCGTATCTGGCACCCAGTCCATTCGAAATAAATTCATCTATTTTCATGGTCGGAACTCCGTAAAGAGCACCTTCGATGTGCGATGAGCCTACCCCCGTCAGCATGATTTGCTCAATATCTTTTAAAGCAATATGATTATCATAAATATACTTTCCAAATGCGCCAAAAAGAGAGGTTACCGGGTCGGCTGCAGTAATAAAAACGGGAGATTTTATTTTATGATTCTCAATCCCGACAATCTTTGTTGTGCTGCCGCCCACGTCTATTCCTATAACAATTGCCATAGCTTATTCTATTTTGTTGAATATATCAAGTGGCAAAGGTATTAAAAACTCCGTAAAAAATCCCCGTGCACGGGAAAAAGAGAGCCATAAAAAAAATAAAAGTTCCTATTGTTTTATCATAACGAAAAAACTGCTTATTTTTGAAAATATTTTATACATAAACTCTAATACTTAACACTTCTATTAAAAAAGAACTTATTATGAAAGAACTTACAAACCATAGAGTATCACCAGTTACATGGGTGCCTACCGTGTACTTTGCTATGGGAATGCCCTTCGTTGTATTGAATATGGTAACAGCCCTGATGTTTAAAGGTCTGGGCATAACGGATACCCAGATTGCGTTCTGGACATCTGTCATCATGTTTCCCTGGACTATCAAACCTTTGTGGAGTCCGTTTCTTGAAATGTTCAAGACAAAAAAATATTTCGTCGTATTGACTCAGCTTTGCTCCGGTTTATTCTTCGGACTGGTAGCATTATCACTTCAATTACCTAACTTTTTTGCTGTTTCCATAGCCCTTCTTGCCGTAATTGCATTCAGTGGGGCTACCCACGATGTCGCTACAGACGGGGTTTACATGGCTGTACTGAACAAGGAAGAGCAAGCCAAATACATCGGATGGCAGGGGGCTTTCTACAATCTGGCCAAACTGGCAGCAACTGGAGGACTGGTATATCTGGCCGGCTTCCTGATTGAAATATATGGTCAGGTCAATGCATGGATGATTATCATGGGATGCTGCGGTGTTATCATGATATTGCTGGGACTGTATCACATCAAAATGCTTCCATCAGACCAGAACGCACACTCGGGACAGGTAACCTCGGCTAAAGAAACATGGGAGGCATTGAAAGATGTTATTATCACATTCTTTCAGAAAAAATACATCGTATGGTACATCGCTTTTATCATTTTGTACCGTTTTGCAGAAGGACTGGTAATGAAAATCGTTCCTCTGTTCTTAAAAGCGGATGTAGCTGCCGGAGGATTGGGACTGTCTGAGCAGGAAATCGGACTTTACTACGGTTCTTTCGGAGCTGCCGCCTTTGTCTTGGGCTCTTTCCTTTCGGGATATTTCATTTCTCATTTCGGATTGCGCAAGACCTTGTTCACGCTGTGCTGTGTATTCAATATTCCTTTCGTAGTGTATCCGTTGCTGGCATTCTACCAGCCCGACAGTGCTTTGCTTATCGGAGGAGCCATTACATTCGAATATTTTGGATATGGATTTGGATTTGTAGGACTTTCCCTGTTCATGATGCAGCAGGTAGCACCGGGCAAACATCAGATGGCACATTATGCCTTTGCATCCGGAATCATGAATCTGGGTGTAATGATTCCCGGAATGATAAGTGGATATTTAAGCGATATGCTGGGATACGATGTATTCTTTGTCATCGTTTTATTTGCGGCTATTCCGGCTTTTATCATTACCAAGCTGGTTCCGTTTACTTATCCTGATGAAAAAAAATAAGTTTCTAGATAACTCTGAAAACAATTTTATTATTTTATTTTTAAAGATTTAAATTATGGAAGATTTAAAAATTATTGGCAATCCATTGCCCAACATGCCTTGGGAAGACCGCCCGGCGGACAGCAAAGCCGTAATGTGGCGTTATTCTAAGAATCCGGTCATTCCGCGCGACTTGCTTCCTACTTCTAATAGTATATTCAACAGTGCTGTAGTAACATTTGGCGACGGCTACGCTGGAGTTTTCCGCTGCGATGATACAAACAGAAGAATGCGTCTGCACGTAGGATTCAGTAAGGATGCTATCAACTGGGATATCAATGAAGAGCCTCTGAAATTTGAATGCGAGGACAAAGAAATTGGAGAATGGGTATATGGTTACGACCCACGCGTTTGTTTCATCGACGACCGTTATTATGTAACTTGGTGTAACGGTTACCACGGTCCTACTATCGGTGTGGCATGGACAAAAGACTTCAAGACATTCCACCAGTTGGAAAATGCATTTATTCCATTCAACAGAAACGGTGTGATGTTCCCTCGTAAAATCAACGGACGCTTTGCTATGCTGAGCCGTCCTAGTGACAATGGCCATACTCCTTTCGGCGATATTTTCTACAGTGAATCTCCCGACTTGCAGTTCTGGGGACGTCACCGCCACGTAATGTCACCGGCTGCATTCGAAGACAGTGCTTGGCAGTGCCTGAAAATCGGTGCCGGTCCTATTCCTATCGAAACTTCAGAAGGATGGTTGCTGATTTACCACGGTGTACTCCGTTCTTGTAACGGTTATGTATACAGCTTCGGTTCTGCATTGCTGGACTTGGATGAACCTTGGAAAGTAAAATTCCGTTCAGGACCGTACCTGCTGTCTCCGCAGACTACCTACGAATGCATGGGTGACGTACCTAACGTTTGCTTCCCATGTGCAGCATTGCACGATCCTGAAACAGGACGCATTGCTGTTTACTACGGATGTGCAGATACTGTAACTGGACTGGCCTTCGGTTACATTCCTGAAATCGTTGAATTTACCAAACGTACAAGCATTATCTGATAAGCATCGTCTATAAAAAACATGCAAGCCGGGCAAGACTTCTGAAACAGAAAGAATTACCCGGCTTGCTTTTTATCCCATCAAAATAAAAAACAGAAACGATGAACAAAAAATTATTCTTAGGATGGCTGCTTTGTTTCAGCGGTATGACACTACAGGCTGAAACGATTACTGTCAACCAGATTCGCCATGCAGGACCCTATGTGCTTCAAATACCATTCTTGACAGATTCTACAAATGTCAAGGGAGAAAAATTCACTCCAGAGACCTTTTTAGATGACATGTTTTCGTTTGCCCCCTTGCAAACTGTATCCGAATGGACATCTGTAAACAGTATAAAACCTTCCGGACAATATGCTTTGCATCTGGCTTCTTTTTCTGTAGAAAATCATCGCTTTGCCAAAGCTAAACTTCATATTACCGGTGTAAAAAATTATGTTGCCTATCTGGACGGAGAAGTCTGTAAAGGTGCAGACATCAGTCTGACTCCCGCTACGCACGAAATTATCATAAAATTCTTGTCTACCCCCAATACCAATGAGCAACTCTCTATCCAGATAGAAACAGAACAAGATAACGTGCTGAGCTTGAATTCGTCTGATAAAAGAATATATACCCTGAGTGATGTGCTTTACGGAAAACGGGCAACGGGTGTTGAAATTTCACCGGACGGACGTTACTTCATTACTCGATATGTAATGAATCTGAAAGGCGGGAAAAAAGAAACGAGTGCTACCTTAACTGATTTGTCGACTAATAAAACCACGCTGTTACACAGCAGCGACATCCACTGGATGCCTAAAACTTGCAGTTACTATTATACGGTAAACACAGCTGAAGGCCGTAATCTGATTGCTGTATCTCCCGCATCTGGCGAACAAAAAGTGCTGGCAAAACAATTACCGGAAGGCAGTTTCCGATTTGCTCCGACAGAAGACTTTCTGCTATATACCATCAAACAGGAAGGTCCTGCTGAAGAGAAAGAGATATACGAAACATTGGTTCCCGATGACAGACAGCCCGGATGGAGAAACCGCTCAATCCTGGCAAAATACGATTTGACAACCGGAATGATGCAGCCTCTGACATTCGGATATAAGAATGTATATGCCAGTGCAATATCTTCCGACGGCAAAGATATTATCCTGATGACCAGCAGACAGCGTTTGACGCAGCGTCCGTTTGATTTAATGTCGGTGTATAAACTCAATTTGGCTACCATGCGTGTAGATACCCTCATCACCGATGATGGTTTTATCAGTAATTGCCAGTTCTCTCCAGATAACAAACAACTGTTGATAACTGGTAGCGGAGAAGCTTTTGGAGGAATTGGCCTCAACATTGAGCCGGGACAGACATCAAGCATGGTGGATAGCCAGTTATTCTTGTTTGATATAGCAACCAAAGAGGTAAAAGCGCTTACACGAGATTTCAACCCCAGCATCATTAGTGCATCCTGGCCTGCTTTCGACAATAATATCTATTTCTCGGCCAATAATAGAGACTACATAAGTTTCTATCGTTTATCTCCCCGCTCCGGAAAAATAGAACAGTTGGAAACCGGTGAAGACATTATTTCAGATTTTGATATTGCAAATCTTGCACCGGCTATGGCATACTATGGCGAAAGTGCTGCAAATGCAAACAGAGTCTACAGTATGAACCTGAAAAACGAAAAATATCAGATAAAAGATGATTTAAGCCGTGATATTCTGCAAGGAATTGAATTGGGTAAATGCGAAAACTGGAATTACGTCAACTCACGAGGCGACACTATCTACGGACGCTATTATCTGCCTCCTCACTTTGATGCTTCCAAAAAATACCCGCTCATCGTAAACTACTATGGTGGCTGCACTCCGGTGGAACGTAACTTTGAAAGCAGATATCCGCATCATGCTTACGCTGCATTGGGATATATTGTTTATGTCATCCAGCCAAGCGGTGCCATCGGATTTGGACAGAAGTTTTCAGCCCGTCATGTCAATACCTGGGGAAAATATGTAGCCGATGATATTATAGAAGGAACAAAACAGTTCTGTAAAGAACATGCTTTTGTAAATGACAAGAAAATAGGATGCATCGGTGCTTCATACGGCGGCTTCATGACGCAGTACCTGCAAACACAAACCGACATTTTTGCAGCAGCAATTTCTCATGCCGGTATCAGCGACATTACCAGTTATTGGGGAGAAGGTTATTGGGGATACTCTTACAGCCAGATAGCCTCTGCCAACCAGTATCCTTGGAGCCATCCGGAGATGTATACGCAGCAAAGTCCGCTGTTCAATGCTGATAAAATACACACACCATTACTGTTTCTGCACGGTGATGCCGATACTAACGTGCCGGTAGGCGAAAGCATACAAATGTTTACAGCCTTGAAACTGCTTGGCAGAGAAACGGCTTTTGTCGCAGTCAACGGACAGGATCATCATATCCTTGATTATTCTAAACGAATCAAATGGCAAAATACCATTTTTGCATGGTTTGCCAAATGGTTACAAGATGATGCTTTGTGGTGGAACACTTTATATCCACCTAAGAATCTATAAGATAAAATTACCCGTAGAAAGAAATGCTCATTTATGCTTGATAACAAAGGCACACATGAGCGTTTCTTTTTATATATTACGTTAAAATACGATAAAACAACTCTAGTGGTTTGAAAATGACCTATCATATTACTACTTTTGTATAATAATTGTTTATTATAGATGTCATTAGGTATTCGAAATAGTGTAGCAAGGTGTATATGTGTAATCATGTTATTACTCATACAGTTCGATGCATACGGATACCAAATGTTCGAAAATTGCTGGGAGGTTTCAACTGAGTTAACCCAAACTGTTTCTGATGACACACTTGCCATTAGTGAAGATTCTCCCGTTTCCGAATGGACAGATCCTTTTTATAATACAGCCAGAGACCATGCCCGTTCTCTAATCCGTCTGTTTGCGTTCATCGCTTTGGACTTTTGCTTTCTGCAATTCTATTGCAGCAGGTCTGTCGTGCAGGTTTATAAAAAGATTGAATATTTCATATTCCCACAAAAGCAGCATATCGTATACTGCACCTATCGGATTTAATCAAATTCCTTTTTTATATTTTCTTTATTTTCAGATTCTGGTACTATAAGCGTATCAGAACCATCTTCTATTTTTATTACTTACTTAAAACTTTTTCTTTTTAATCTTATGAATTTTACTTTTCAAAAGATGTCTGTACTCCCAATTCTGTTGGGAGCATTAACGGCATGCCAGTCTACAGGAAAAGAACAGACTGAAAGTAATGAACTGATACCGATAACAGTTCTTCAACCGACTAACATTGAGTTACCCCGTTCATACGTAGCTGATATCCAAGCTATTCAATTTGTAGAAGTCAAACCTAAAGTGGAAGGGTTTGTAGAAAAGATATTTGTCGATGAAGGTCAGCTGGTAGAGAAAGGACAGCCTTTATTCCAATTAAGTTCGGAAGGATACAACGAAGCATTAAAAGAAGCTCAGGCAAGCTACAAGCAAGCTCAGGCAGAATTTGATATGGCCAAATATGAGGCTGAACGTGTTAAGCGTTTGGTTGACAAACAAATTCTGTCACCTATCCGTCTGGAACAAGTGAATAAGGAGATGGAGGTTGCCAGCATGAAAGTAGAACAGGCTAAAGCTAAAATGCAACGCTCACAGATGGATTACACATATACTACGATTACGGCTCCTTTCAGTGGATATATAGACCGCATACCTTATAAGACCGGTAGTTTGGTCAATCCTGAAAGCCTCCTGACTACGGTCAGCGACATATCCGAAATCTTTGCATACTATCGCGTAAACGAAAGTGAATATCTGAAATTTAAAAGAGCTGAATTAAAAGGCGAAAACAACCAACAAGTAGACAATGTAGAACTGGTACTCCCGGACGGATCTATCTATGCCCATAAAGGCAGACTGGAAACAGTGGAAGGAGATTTTGAACGGGGTACCGGCTCTATTGCTTTCCGCGTACGTTTTCCTAATCCGGAAGGTCTGTTGAAACATGGTGTAACTGGTAAACTGCGTATGATGACCCGCATGGAGAATGTGTACATGGTTCCACAGAAATCGACTTTCGAAATTCAGGATTTTACATATGTTTATATCGCATCGGAAAATGGAACGGCTAAGGTTAGAAGTTTCCAACCACTGGAACGTTACCTGAATTACTATGTAACACAGGATTTTCAGCCTAACACAGCCATCGTATACGAAGGTGTACAGCTCATTAAAGATGGTATGACATTGAAAACAGATACGATACCTTACGAAGAGGTTAGAAAGGAACTGGAAATTAAAATGAGTACGACAACTAAATAAACAGGACCTTATGTTTAAACTTTTTATACAAAGACCCATTCTCTCGGCTGTCATCTCGGTTATCATCGTATGTCTAGGAGTTTTGGCCATTGTTTCACTGCCGATTACTCAGTTTCCAGACATCGTACCTCCCTCGGTGACTGTAACAGCCCGCTATACTGGAGCCAGTGCCGATGTTATGTCTAAAACCGTTGCCACACCTCTGGAAAGAGCTATCAACGGTGTCCCTGGCATGACTTATATGACAACCGTATGTACCAACGATGGTATGTCACTGACAACTGTATATTTTAAAGTAGGAACAGACCCAGATGTTGCTGCTGTCAATGTACAGAACCGTGTAACAACCGTCCTTGACGAACTTCCTGAAGAAGTAATCCGCGCAGGTGTTGTCACTGAAAAAGAGGTAAACAGTATGTTGCTGTATCTGAATATATATAGTGTAGACAGTACACATACGGAGAAGTTTGTTTATAACTTTGCTGATATCAACATTTTGCGCGAGCTGAAACGTATTGACGGAGTAGGTTTCGTAGAAATCATGGGTAGCCGTGACTACGCTATGCGTGTATGGCTGAATCCTAACCGTCTGGCAGCATACAACATGGTGCCTCAGGATGTAACCGAGGCCATCCGCCGCCAGAATATTGAGGCTGCACCCGGTAAAACCGGTATCAGTTCTGACAAGCTGCCTCAACAATTGCAATATGTATTGCAATACACCGGTAAGTTTAGCACTCCCGAAGAATACGGAGAAATCGTACTAAAAGCAATGCCGGATGGTTCGTTGCTCCGACTGAAAGACGTTGCAACCATCGAATTTGACTCGGAGGACTATAACATGATATCTATGACAGACGGACGACCATCTGCTTCTATCATGATTAAACAGCGACCGGGTTCAAATGCCCGCGAAGTTATTCAGAACATCAAGCAGCGTATGGAGGAAATCAAAGAGAGCAGTTTTGCTCCCGGTATGGATTACAATGTAGCATACGACGTTTCCAGATTCCTCGACGCATCCATTCAGTCGGTTTTGAAAACATTACTCGAAGCCTTCCTGCTTGTGTTTATCGTAGTTTACATTTTCCTGCAAGACTTCCGCTCGACACTGATTCCTGCCATAGCAGTACCTGTATCTCTGGTAGGAACGTTCTTCTTTATGCAGATGCTGGGCTTCTCTATCAACATGCTGACCTTGTTTGCACTGGTATTGGCCATTGGTATTGTGGTGGATAATGCCATTGTAGTAGTAGAGGCCGTACACGTAAAAATGCACAATGAAGGGCTCTCACCTTATAAAGCATCCGTTGCAGCAATGAAAGAAATCGGTGGTGCAATCGTTGCCATTACACTCGTTATGTCGGCCGTGTTTGTTCCTGTTGGATTTATGGAAGGTACTGTAGGTATATTCTACCGTCAGTTCTCTTTGACACTTGCTGTAGCTATCGTCATTTCTGGTATCAATGCCTTGACACTGTCACCGGCACTATGTGCCATGATGCTGAGACCTGCAGAACCCGGCAAAAAGAAACCTAGACTGATGCGTCGTTTCTTTGTTGTATTCAACAGAAGATACGACCGTTTTGAACGTAAATATCATTTAGGATTGAGCAAATATTTAGGAAGACGCTCACTCACTTATCTTACACTTATCCTCTTCTTTGCCGTAACAGCCGGTATGAGCAGCATACTGCCTACAGGATTTATCCCAAATGAAGACCAGAGTATGATCTATGTAAACGTGGATACACCTCCGGGAGCAACTGTAGAACGTAGTGAAAAAGTGCTCAACCAAATACAGGCTGCCTTGCTTCCTTTCGACGAAATCGAAAGTATCTCTACATTGGCCGGTTACAGTTTGATGACTGAAACCGAAGGTGCAAGTTATGGTATGGGAATGATTAACCTGAAACCATGGAGTGAACGTGAACAAACAGTAGATGAGTTGCTGGAAGTATATGCCGACCGAACCTCTCACATCAAAGATGCCGAGATTCAGTTCTTCCTTCCTCCTACTGTACCCGGCTTCGGTAATGCCAGCGGTTTTGAGCTACGTTTGCAGGATAAGACTTCGGGCAACTTCCATGAATTTGCAGAAGTAGCTGATAACTTTGTAGAAAAGCTGAATAACGATCCTCGAATTCAAGGGGTGACTTCTGGATTTAACCCGAATTTCCCTCAGTATCTGTTAAAAGTCGACTTAGCCAAGGCAGCCAAACTAGGTGTCAACTTAGACGAAGCCATGGAAACTTTACAAGCATACATTGGTAGCTTCTATTCATCAAACTTTATCCGGTTCGGACAGATGTACAAAGTTATGATTCAAGCTTCACCAGAATATCGTATGAATCCTGAAGATTTGTATAAGCTATATGCCAAAAATGCAGATGGCAATGTTGTTCCTTACTCAAACTTCCTGACCATGGACCGTATATTCGGACCTAGCCAGATTACTCGCTACAACATGTTTACTTCTGCCCTGATAACTGGTGAACCAGAAGCTGGTGTAAGTTCGGGTGAAGTAATTCAAGCAGTCGAAGAAATAGCCAAAGAAGTACTGCCTCGCGGTTACGACATCGAATGGTCGGGTGTTACACGTGAAGAAAAAGATTCAGGAGGACAAACCTTCATGATTTTTGGTATCTGTCTGTTGTTTGTTTACCTGCTTCTGGCAGCACAGTACGAAAGTTTGTTATTGCCATTTGCAGTTATCCTTTCTTTGCCGGCAGGTATATTTGGTTCGTATTTCTTCCTGCAGGTGGCCGGACTCGAAAACAACATTTATGCACAGGTAGCTCTCGTCATGTTGATTGGTTTGCTAGGAAAGAATGCCATTCTGATTGTGGAAATGGCCAACCAGTTCCGAAGCGAAGGTATGAGTGCATTCGATGCAGCTGTGAAAGGGGCAGTAAGTCGTCTTCGCCCTATTCTGATGACTTCATTTGCATTCATCTGCGGATTGATACCACTTGTTATGGCTTCTGGAGCCGGTGCCTTAGGAAACCGTTCTATTGGTACAGCAGCTGCCGGAGGTATGTTTATCGGAACATTTGTAGGAATATTCCTGGTTCCCGGACTCTATTTAATATTTGAATTATTATCAGAACGTTTGAACCGCAATAAAGTTGTTTATGATGAAGAGGATTAAGCATAAAATAGCAGCACTACTTGTAATAGTTGCTACACTTATAACGGCCGGGTGTAAAGCCCCGGCCCTGCTGCCAACTGAAAAGATGCAGCTTCCAGAAACGTACATATACGAAGACACAGACACAACCACTATATCAAAAATTCCATGGAAGTCGTTCTTTCCGGACACCCTGTTGATTACCTATATTGAAACAGCTTTGGCCAACAACCATAGCTTTTTAAAAACCATCGAGCAGATTTCCATTGCCCGTTCTCAACTTAAAGTGGCCAAAGGAGCTTTGCTGCCCGAGGTCGCACTTGGAGTAAGCGGAGGAATACAGCGTTTCGGCGAATATACGATGGATGGTGTGGGAAACAGTACCACAAATACTCCCGACTTAGTAAAAGAGAAGCACATACCAGACCCCTACAAGGATTTAAATCTAGGTATAAACTTCAGCTGGGAAGCCGATATCTGGGGAAAACTGACAGACAAAAAAAGAGCATCGTTCTCACGGTGGGTGCAATCGGTAGAAGCCAAACGTCTGGCACAAACACTGCTGATTTCAGAGGTCGCATCCTGCTATTTCGATCTGGTAGGATTAGACAGCCAGGAAAATATCCTGGAACAGGCAATCGAAAAGACGCAAGAATCTGTTGAGCTTACCAACGAATTGATGAAAGAAGGTGAAGTTACCCGATTATCAGTCGACCAGTTCCGTTCCAGACATCTTCGTCTGGAAGAAATGTTGCTTGACGTTCGTCAGCAGATAGCAGAAACGGAAAGAGCCATGGCCCAGCTAATGGGGGTTCTTCCTATGAAGATCTACAGAGCCAGCATCAATCAGGTATATCATTATACTTTCCCAATTGAAACTGGTATTCCGGCACAATTATTACGCCTGCGTCCGGATATTAGAATGGCCGAATTGGAGTTACTGGCAACAAAGTCGGACTTGTCTGCTGCCAAGAAAGCATTCTACCCCTCCTTGCGTTTAGGAGGAGCTGGAGGTTTTAATGCTTTTAATCTTAGCAAATGGTTTTCTGCTCCGGCATCAATGGTTTATAATCTGGCTGCCGGAATTACCGCTCCACTTTTTCAGAAGAACGAAATCAGAGCTATGTGGGAAAATGCCAAAAGCAATCAAAAAATTGCTTTGCTGAATTACCATGAAACTACACTGAATGCCTATAAGGAAGTAGTAGATTTGATGACAGCCACCGAACAAATGCGCCAACGCACAGAACTTAAAGAAGAAGAAAGCCGCATCCACCACCGTTCTATCTACAATGCAAAAGAGCTGTTCCACAGCGGATTTGTAGGTTATCTGGAAGTGCTCTCTGCAGACGAAGGATACTTGAACTGTGAATTGGAGCGTATAAATTTAAACATAGAAAAATGTAAATTACACGTCATGCTATACAGAGCCTTGGGAGGAGGTACCTTCTAAGCCTAATAACGTATACTTTGCTTTAAATTTCTCATATTTTGCCCCTTATTCCCCCGTACTCATACTCTATGAGTTCAAAAGGAATAAGGGGATTTTTCATTATTACCCACTGAATCAAGATACCGGTTGCGACAAACACAAATTTATCGTATTTTTCTTCCGGGAGCAATAACGCTTACATTGCCCACAGATATCGTATCCCAACAAAGCCCCTAAAATAAAATCTTCCTCTGGAGTCAGCTCATTCAAAGGACGATTAATCATCATACTGACAGCCCTTATACATCCAGATCTTCCAAAAAAGACATTAATACGCGTATCATCAATTGGCTGAATAATATACTTGATTTTCTGACTTGTCAGTCTTTTAACAGCAAAATCCTCATATTTGCGGTTTGTGGTATAAAGCACCATTTGTCTGACCCCTTTTTTAAATTCATATATATGATTTAAAAAGACTTTCAATTCTACAGGATTAATATCAGGAGTAATCATAAATACAGCTATTAAGTAAAGTATGGTTTTATTGTTTCAATCCACTTTTCTATTCTGGAATCTGTCAGATGACTTTCATTCATTTCATCCAAAGGCAATCCGACAAACATCCCATCCACTTCGGCTACCGAAGTGCCAAACTGATAATCGGATGACGGGACACTACCCACAAACTCACCTCCTGTAGCTTTCAGCTCTTCGTATAACAATCCGATTGCATCACAGAAAGTATCACTATATGACTCCGAATCTCCACAACCAAACAAAGCAATAACCTTACCTTGCAAATCCATCCCTTTCAGTACTTTTACAGCATCATACCAGTCATCCTGTAACTCGCCGTCTCCCCATGTAGAGCTACCTAAGATCAAAGCGTCAAACTGATTAATCAAGTCTGGTGTCAAATCAGAAGCATTATAAACACAGTTATCCTCAATCTCCATTTTAGAGGCAATCATACCAGCAACCGATTCAGTTGTACCGGTTGTTGATCCATAAATTATACACGTCTTTTTCATACTACTAATAATTAATTTTACGACGCTACAAAATAACATGATATCTCGTGCTTTTGAAATACCTAGAAATGATGAAAATAAGGCATAAAAAAAGAGTCACCCTATCTGTATAGAGCAACTCTTTCATTATTCTTTTATAAAACGGAATCAGTCAACCTGACCCAGAGAGTTTCCATATTCCATTTCTCCCTGTACTACAAAGAATACATCGTCCGGTTCGAAAGGTCCCATTCCGTCCTTTGCAGCCTCTTTGACTATGTAATCAACAATTTCATCCTGGTCAATGTTGATGTAACCTTCATCATCAGGCTGAGCATCCAGACAACCACTGGTAGTATAATAATCTACAATCAGATCGAGGATATAATATAAATCATCGTCCGAAAACTTATCTTTCAAATCCTGAGGCAAATAGTTTTTGATAAACTCGATTGTTTTTTCATCGTCCTCATCTTCCAACAAGAAATCGTCTTCCATTCCCATAGTCGTAAGTTTTAAAAGTTATTATTTCAGTAATGCTTCAACCTTTTCTGCCAAAGCAGCCTTAGTAGTAGCACCTACCTGCTTGTCTACAACTTCACCGTTTTTGATGAACAAGACAGTAGGAATATTACGAACGCCAAACTGTGCAGGAAGATCACTGTTTTCGTCTACGTCACACTTTCCTATATTTACACGGCCTTCGTATTCTGCTGCCAGTTCCTCAATGTAAGGAGCAATCTGTTTACAAGGACCACACCATGGAGCCCAGAAATCTACAACAACTGGTTTGCCTTCGCCAACCAATGCTTCAAAATTGTCGTCTTTAATAACCAATGCCATAATTCTATTGTTATGTTTATATTAATAAATGATGTGACAAATATACTAATTTATTTTATAGTCCAACATAGGTTGGTCTTTTAAATAATTCACCAAGTCTTTATGCACAGAAATCTTATAATTTCTGGACAGCATATTCACATGCATCTGTCCGTCTTCATCTTTCACCAGGAAAAACAATTCTGCGCTTCCCGGATGCAACTTGATTAAAGAGCTCAACTCATTAATTACTTCTTCATTGATTGCTGATAATGGAGTTACAACTGTAATCTTTTCTATCAACTTATCTTTCACTTCCGGAAGCAGCTCTACTGAGTTAATCTTAATCTCCCACTCCGACTGGTTCCACTGACGGGGCTGACATTTTCCGCGTAAGAAAAGGAACATTCCCACTGTAAAGAAATTCTTTTTCTCCACCCAGTCATTGCCAAAGAACGCAAATTCATAAGCACCCGAGTAATCCTCCACTTTCGCAATACCGTATGGATTACCTTTCTTGGTATAGCCTTCACGCACAGCTGTTACAATACCTCCTAAAAGCAAATCCTTGTTTTGAAAAGGTGTCAAATCTGCCAACTGAGCCATCTGAGCATTACAAACATCCTCCAGTATAACCCGGAATTCATCCAAGGGGTGTGCCGACAAATAAATACCCACCAGTTCACGTTCCTTATTCAAACGCTCCAAATCACTCCATACGGCGGCAGGTACAATTTCAGGTGTAGCAATCTCTACCATCTGCTCTCCTCCGAAAAGAGAGTTCACTGCCGCAGCCTTGTCCTGCTGATATTTATTTCCATAGCGCACCAATATTTCAGAGAAAGCCTCATCCTTTGCATTTGTCTGGAAGAAATCTTCACGCTTTATACCTTCCAAAGTATCAAAGCTACCGGCCAAAGCCAGATTTTCAATATTCTTCCGGTTGCAGGCCGACAAGTTTACACGCTGCACAAAATCGAAAATTGAAGTAAACGGACCATTCTTCTCACGTTCATCCAAAATTGCCTGTACGGCAGCATCACCTACACCTTTAATGGCTCCCAACCCGAAACGAATATCCCCGCGGCGGTTTACAGAGAACTTCTTCTGACTTTCGTTAATATCAGGTCCCAGTACTTTCACGCCCGTAGCCTTACATTCGTCCATCAGTTTCGTAATTTCGACGATGTTCGAAATATTCCGGCTCATCGTAGCAGCCATATATTCGGCCGGATAATTGGCTTTCAAGTAAGCAGTCTGATAAGCCACCCAAGAATAGCAAGTAGCATGCGATTTGTTAAAGGCATACGAAGCAAACTTTTCCCAGTCGGCCCATATTTTTTCCAATACCTGCGGATCATGTCCGTTCTTCTTTCCGCCCTCAATGAATTTAGGCTTCATATGATCCAGCTTGTCACGCAGCTTTTTACCCATAGCCTTACGCAAAGCATCCGATTCACCACGGGTAAAATCAGCCAGCAAACGCGACAGCAACATCACCTGCTCCTGGTACACTGTAATACCATACGTATCCTTCAAGTACTTCTCCATAATAGGTATATCATACTCGATAGGCTTTCTGCCATGCTTACGGTCAATAAAATCCGGAATATAATCCATCGGACCCGGACGATAAAGGGCATTCATGGCAATCAAATCTTCAAAGGTAGAAGGCTGCAGTTCACGCAGATACTTCTGCATACCCGCAGATTCGAACTGGAATGTACCAATTGTGCGACCATCACTATACAACTGATAAGTAACTGGGTCATCAATTGGAATTTTATCAACATCAATCACCAGTCCTTTACTATGGCGGATATTCTCAACTGCCTCCTTAATAATAGAAAGCGTTTTCAGACCCAAAAAGTCCATCTTGATAAGTCCCGTGTCCTCAATCACCGAGCCTTCATATTGGGTTACCAGCATTTTCTCGCCAGTTTCCTTATCATCTGCCGTACTAACAGGTACCCAGTCGGTTATGTCGTCCCTACAGATAATCGTACCACAAGCATGCACACCTGTATTTCGAACGTTACCTTCCAGCATCTTCGCATACTTTATTGTATCCCGTAAAATAGGGTCGGACGAAACCTCGGCAGCCTGCAACTCCGGCACATAAGCGATGGCATTCGTCAAGTTCAGTTTCTTATCTGGAATCTTATCCGGCACCAGCTTACAGAGCCGGTCAGATTCAGATAAAGGCAACTTCTGTACGCGTGCCACATCCTTGATGGCAAGTTTGGTAGCCATCGTACCATATGTAATGATATGAGCAACCTTCTCTTGTCCGTACTTTTCAGTCACCCAGTTCAAGACCCTGCCTCTACCGTCATCATCAAAGTCCACATCAATATCAGGCAAAGAAATACGGTCCGGATTCAAGAAACGCTCAAAAAGCAAGTCATATTTAATCGGGTCAATCTGTGTAATACCCAAGCAGTATGCAACAGCCGAACCAGCCGCCGAACCACGTCCTGGCCCCACAGACACATCCAACTCTTCACGAGCAGCCCTGATAAAATCCTGCACGATAAGGAAGTATCCGGGGAAACCCATTGTCTTCATGATATGCAGCTCAAAGCGGATACGCTCTTCCACCTCATCACTTAAAACCTCACCGTAGCGTTTATGTGCACCGTCGTAAGCCAACTTTTTCAGATAGTCAGCCTCCAACTTGATACGATAGAGCTTCTCAAATCCGCCCAGACGCTCAATCTTTGCCTGTCCCTCACTTTCACTCATCACCACTTTTCCGTTCTCATCACGGGTAAACTCATTAAACAAGTCTTCCTCCGTGAAGCGCTTGCGGTACTCTTCTTCCGTTCCAAAATCCTCAGGAATAGCAAAAGTCGGCATGATAGGCGCATGGTCTATCGAGTAAAACTCCACCTGGTCACAGATATCCACCGTATTCGACAAAGCCTCCGGCACATCCGCAAAGATTTCGTTCATTTCCTCCCGCGTTTTCATCCACTCTTGCTTAGTATACAGCATACGCTTGGGGTCGTCCAGGTCCTTTCCGGTACTCAAGCAAATCAAGCGGTCGTGCGCCTCGGCATTCTCTTCGTCCACAAAGTGCACATCGTTGGTACAAACCAACTTTACATCATATTTCTTTGATAATTCTATCAGTTTCTCATTTACTACCTGCTGCATCTTGTAAACTTCATGGTTCGCCCTTGCAACAGTAGCCTTATGCCGTTGAAGCTCTAAATAATAATCTGCCCCAAACACTTTTTTAAACCAACGGATAGCCTCTTCGGCTTCTTCAAGCTGACCGGCAGTAATTTTACGCGGGATTTCACCACCCAGACAGGCAGAGCAGACAATAAGTCCCTCATGATATTTCTCCAATTCAGTCTTATCCGTTCTCGGACGCATATAAAAACCTTCTGTCCAAGCCTTCGATACAAGCTTAATCAGATTATGATAACCTTTCAGATTCTTGGCAAGTACCACCAGGTGATAACCGCTCTGGTCCTGTTTTCCCTCCTTCAGTTTCAATCCCCGGCGGGCAACGTACATCTCACATCCGATAATCGGTTTGAACAAGCGCTTTTTCAACGCTTCCATTTGTTCCTTGCATGCCGCAATCTCAGCTTCCGGATTTTCCGATTCCAATTTACCGGATTCCAAAGAAGCTATCTTCTTTTTCAAGTCTTTTATCTCTCCATTGACTCCCCCGTTCTTCTTGTTTACATAGTTGAAGAACTCTTTGATACCAAACATATCCCCATGATCGGTAACAGCAATGCCTCGCATACCATTGGCAATAGCCTTATCTACCAACCGGGGTATTGAAGCCTGGCCATCCAAAATAGAATACTGAGTGTGAACGTGCAAATGAACAAAATCCTGCATAATTTATCATTAAATAAAAACAAGGTAAAGATACCGCCGATTCTCTGAACACACAAAAAGAAAAAGTGAAAGTTCACTCAAAAGCACGTTTTTATAACTTTTATTTGCAGGGTAGATAAATAAAAGCTATTTTTGCACGATAACATGAAAACTATGTACTACCTTTATTATGAGCCGACTGAATAAAATCAAAAAAATAAAGAAAATAAGACTCCACCGAGAAGGGACTAATATACTGATTACCAGTGCCGTGATACTACTAGCCCTAAATGCAGGACTTTATTGGGGATTAGAATGCAAGCTTCCTTTCTACATCGTTGCAGTTCTTAGTGTGATACTCTATTCATTGATGGTGAACTTCTTTCAATGCCCGGTACGTATCTTTGGGCAAGACACCGAAAAAATAGTTGTAGCACCGGCCGATGGTAAAATTGTAGTCATAGAAGAAGTAGACGAAAACGAATACTTCCACGATCGCCGACTCATGATTTCTATTTTCATGAGTGTTACCAATGTTCATGCCAACTGGTATCCGGTTGACGGTGTCGTGAAACACGTAGACCACCACAACGGACGTTTCATGAAAGCATGGCTTCCTAAAGCCAGCACAGAAAACGAACGTTCAATGGTTGTAATCGAAACTCCCGAAGGCCATACCGTTATGGCCAGACAGATAGCAGGTGCCATTGCGCGACGCATCGTCACTTATGCCGAGAAAAATGAAGAATGCTTTATTGACGAGCACATGGGATTCATCAAGTTTGGTTCACGCGTAGACGTTTATCTGCCTTTAGGCACAGAAGTTTGTGTTTCAATGGGACAGGCCACAACGGGAAATCAAACAATTATCGCTAAACTTCAATAACCAGAAATAAAGATGGCAAATATTATTACCAGACAAATACCCAATACGATTACCTGCTGCAACTTGTTCTCAGGATGCATTGCCAGCTTCATGGCTTTCCAAGGCAACTATCAGGCAGCTTTAATCTTTATTATAATAGGTGCCGTCTTCGATTTCTTTGATGGCATGGCAGCCCGTCTGCTACATGTTTCCTCTCCTATCGGAAAAGAGCTGGATTCATTAGCCGATGATATCAGCTTTGGGTTTGCGCCTGCTGCCATCGTTTTTTCTTTGTTTAAAGAAGTACACTATCCGGCAATGCTCGAACCACTTTCGGGTATCCTGCCTTATGCAGCATTTTTAATTGCAGTTTTCTCTGCACTTCGTCTGGCCAAATTCAATGTCGATACCCGCCAGACCTCTTCTTTCATCGGTATGCCTACTCCTGCCAATGCACTTTTCTGGGGTTCACTGGTAGCAGGTTCTCATGACTTTCTGGTTTCAGAAGCATTCAATGCCCTGTATCTGCTTATCATGGTTATCATCATGTCATTATTGCTGGTTGCCGAATTACCCATGTTTTCCTTAAAATTCAAAAACCTGTCATGGAAAAGCAATAAAACCAGCTATATATTCCTGCTTTTCAGCATTCCATTGCTCATCTGTCTGCAATTGAGTGGCTTTGCAGCAGTCATCGTATGGTATATCCTCCTGTCACTCATCACACGCAAAAAAGCATAACAAACAATTGTGGCACAGTTATTGTAGTCACATAAATAAAAAAGGCAATAACTATGTTAATCAAATTTCTTGGATTTATACTTTTACTGGTTTTCGTTCTAATCGCTATCGGAATTTTCATCCTATACAGAACGGTTCGCATGTTTCTTTTCGGAAACAAAAAATCGCAATATACATATACACAGAGTAACCCTAATGCCCAGACACGCCGACAGACCTACCAGCAGACAACCCAAGGTAGCAACAGCAGCAATGATGACACAACCCCTTATGAATCGTATCACGGCTCAAAAGAGTGGTATGCCTCACCCGGCAGAAAAAAGATTTTCGGAGAGGATGAAGGCGAATATGTAGAATTTGAAGAAGTAAAGGAATAATCCGTCGGATTTATCTCTTCCGCTTAAAGAAATCTTTCATTAATTGTCCGCATTCCTCGGCCAGCACACCTTTTACAACCTCCGTACGCGGATGTAATGCCTGAGGGGCAAACCGCTGGTATCCCCTCTTTTCATCTTCAGCACCAAACACCAGACGTCCCGTCTGTGCCCATGCTATTGCCCCCGCACACATTACGCAAGGCTCTACTGTAACATACAACGTACAGTCGGCAAGATATTTACCACCCAACGCATTGGCAGCAGCCGTTATGGCCTGCATCTCGGCATGCGCCGTAACATCATTCAGCGTTTCTGTCAGGTTATGTCCGCGTGCAATGATACGGTCTCTGCACACTACTACCGCTCCTACCGGGACCTCATCCCTGTCGAATGCCTTACGGGCTTCCTGCAGCGCCTGTCTCATATAATAATTGTCATCTGCCATAATTGTCAGCGTCGCATGTCATGTTCGTTAAACAATGTAGGATAGTCTTCTTCCATTTTCTGGTGAATAAACGACAAAATCGTCTCCCGAAGCCAGCGCCCCTTGTTCGATATCTGATACTTTTCCAAATACCGTTCTACAAGATGCACTTCTTCTTCACTCATCAAGCATACCATCCGCTGCCTGCGCGGAGGAACTGATGAGGGCACTTTTTTTCTTTTCTTTCCGCAATTCACCATATATTTTGCAAAATTAATTTTACTTGCTTAAATTCAAACAATAAAATCAGTATTTTTGCGAAAAACAATGATAAATGGCACTACACAACGAACTAGGGAAGGCCGGTGAAGTCCAAGCATCTATCTATTTGACAAACCACGGCTACCGCATCTTGCATCGCAACTGGCATTTCAGAAAGAAAGAGCTGGACATTGTTGCCGAGAAAGACAACACACTGATAGTGGTAGAAGTCAAGACACGCAGCTCAACTCAATTTGGGAACCCCGAAGAAGCCATCACCGATAAAAAGATCAGAAATATAGTAGCATCTACCGATTTCTACTTAAAGCGTTATGCCATCGACCTACCTGTCCGTTTCGACATCATCACAGTCATTGGAAATGAAACCGATTTTAGAATAGAACATATAGAAGATGCATTTCTTCCACCTGTCTGGTAGTAAAAGATTTACATCTCTATAGAAAACATTAAACCATATAACCCTGCACTTTATGACAAATACAACAGACCGATTGATATACATCTCCGAAACCGATTCCACCAATACCTATCTGGCAGCCCTTTGCGATCGGCAAGATACTCCCGACCTGACTACCGTATGGAGCAGCTTCCAGACAGCCGGCCGGGGCCAACGGGGAAACTCATGGGAATCGGAAGCCGGATGCAACCTGCTTTTCAGTTATGTAGTTTTTCCCGAGTTTCTGGAAATTAAGAAACAATTCCTGCTCTCCGAAATTGGAGCACTGGCTTATTATGATGTATTATCTGCCATTACGACCGATATCTCCATCAAATGGCCCAACGATATTTACTGGAAAGACTATAAAATATCCGGCACCCTGATTGAGAACGACCTCACAGGCATGCACATTTCCCGCTCTATTGCAGGAACCGGAATCAACATTAACCAGGAGCATTTCATCAGCAATGCCCCTAATCCCGTTTCCTTATTCCAGATAACCGGAAAGAAATGGGACATCCTGCCCATCCTGGAAGCTATCATGGAGCGTGTGGACTACTATTACTCCCTGCTACAGAACAAGCAGTTCGAGGAAATCAGCTCCCGCTATATGGATGCACTGTACAGAAAAGAAGGATACCATACATACAAAGACCAAAACGGACTTTTCCAAGCAGAGATACAAAAGATTGACCCTAGCGGCAGATTATTCCTGAAAGACGAAGCCGGGAACATACGCAGCTATATGTTCAAGGAAGTACAATACATCATCGGCAAACATACATTATAATATAAGATACATGCATCCTGTCAGCAAAAAAATACTCCACATAGCAGTTCCTTCCATCATATCCAACATCACCGTCCCTCTGCTGGGACTGATTGATGTCACCATCGTAGGCCACCTGGGAGCCGCATCCTATATAGGCGCCATAGCCATAGGCGGAATGCTGTTCAATATGATTTACCTGATATTCGGATTCCTGCGCATGGGCACCAGCGGTATGACTTCGCAAGCCCTCGGAGCACACAAGCTGGACGAAGTGGTGCGTCTGCTGCTTCGCTCCACAGGAATCAGTCTGATTTTATCGCTCCTGCTTATCCTGCTGCAAACTCCCATTCTGAATTTTGCATTCCGCTGGGTAGAGACCACAGCCGAAGTCAGACAGTTGGCTACGTCCTATTTCAGAATATGCATCTGGGGAGCCCCCGCCACACTACTGCTCTACAGCTTGTCGGGCTGGTACATCGGTATGCAAAACTCACGCATCCCCATGTGGATAGCCATCTCACAGAATATCATCAACATTCTGGCCAGTCTGTGCTTCGTATACGTTTTCCACATGAAAGTAGAAGGCGTAGCTTTGGGCACACTGATTGCCCAATACGGCGGACTCTTCATGGCGCTTCTGCTCTGGTTCCGTCATTATGGCTCACTGCGCAAATATTTCACTACCCGCCAGCTTACCGAACGGCATGCCTTACTCCGTTTCTTCAATGTCAACCGCGATATCTTCCTGCGCACGCTGTGCCTGGTAGCTGTAACGGTATTTTTCACATCGACAGGAGCAGCACACGGAGAAGTCATACTGGCAGTAAACACCCTGCTCATGCAACTGTTTACCCTTTTCTCGTACATCATGGACGGTTTTGCCTATGCCGGCGAAGCCCTGACCGGGAAGTACATCGGAGCAAGAAACTATAAAGAATTAAGCCGCACCATCAAACAGCTGTTCGGATGGGGATTAGGTATGGCCTTTCTCTTTACCCTTTTATACGGTATCGGTGGCACAGCCTTTCTAGGGCTACTGACCAATGACACTACCGTAATTGAAGCCGCACATGAATACCTGTATTGGGCCATGGCTATCCCGCTGACCGGCTTCGCAGCCTTCCTGTTCGACGGCATCTTTATCGGAGCCACAGCTACCTACCGCATGCTGCAAAGTATGTTCATAGCCAGTTGCAGTTTTTTCCTAATCTATTATACCTTGCATGATGCCTGGGGAAACCATGCACTTTGGCTTTCTTTCATCGTATATCTGTCTCTCCGAGGCATCATTCAGGCATTTTTGGCCAGAAATTTGATAAAAATCAGGCCTTAAAAGCCTTTTTCGAAAATATTTTTCAAAAAAAGCGGGAAAAGTTTTGCTGGTTTCAGAAAAAGTACTACCTTTGCACTCGCAATCAGGAAATGACTGCAAGATTAAAGGTTTGATTCGCTAGCTCAGCAGGTAGAGCACAACACTTTTAATGTTGGGGTCCTGGGTTCGAGCCCCAGGCGGATCACCAAGAGAAAGGCTTCCATAGGGAAGCCTTTTTTGTTTTCTACCTCTTTTTCCAATACTCTTCCAAAATGTAGACTCACCCGATTTTTGGGGGCTAAATGGCTACAAGGCTGCTTTTACCTTATTAGGAAAAACGTGCTAACCATCACAACGGACAATGGAAGTAAGTTTACCCGCCACAAGAAAATCGTAAAAGCGCCCGATACTACCGTTTATTTTGCAGACTTGCATGCTTCATAGCAGAAAGGAGCCAGTGGGAACGAAAACAAACTTATCCGACAATACATACCAAAAGGAACAGACTTCAGGGAACTCTCAAATGAGTTCTTCAAATTTATTTCGTAAGATTACACTTGCTGATTGACTCTGCCTTATGTTTATTGTGAATAAAACAGTTGGTGGATAATAAAAAACTTTGTACCTTTGCAACACTAGAACCCCCAAGCCTCTCCAAGATGCTCAAATCGGGGGTCGCTTTATTTTTATACCTATGAGTATCCTTTTCAACAAAGCTTATAAATCTCCTACAGATATAGTCGCCTTACTATCCCTCTCTATTCACCTCCTCATTTAAATGACAAACCCGCATCATTTAAGTACCCAAAGTTCATCATTGCAATGATGCAAGTTTGCTTCATTTGAGATACAACCGGCATCTACCGTCAAAAGAAATGCTTTTATTAGTATATTCCAGCTAAAATTAGTAAGTTTGCCCTATACAACAATAAAGAAAACGCTATGGCAAAATTTAAAAGAATTCTATTGAAATTAAGCGGTGAAAGCTTAATGGGTGAAAAGAAATACGGTATCGACGAAAAACGTCTTGGCGAATACGCACAGCAGATAAAGGAAATCCACGAAATGGGCGTACAGATAGGTATCGTCATCGGCGGCGGTAATATCTTCCGCGGATTGAGCGGCGCAGGAAAAGGATTCGACCGCGTAAAAGGTGACCAGATGGGTATGTTGGCTACCGTTATCAACAGCTTGGGACTGAGCTCGGCACTGGTTGCTGCCGGAGTAAAGGCTCGCGTACTGACTGCCATCCGCATGGAGCCGATCGGTGAATTCTATACCAAATGGAAAGCTATCGAAGCAATGGAAAACGGCGAAGTTGTCATTATGTCTGCCGGAACAGGAAATCCGTTCTTCACAACCGATACCGGTTCTTCTCTGAGAGGTATCGAAATTGAAGCTGACGTCATGCTGAAAGGTACACGCGTAGACGGTATCTACACTGCTGACCCGGAAAAAGACCCTACTGCAACCAAATTCGACGACATTACTTACGACGAAGTACTGGCAAGAGGCCTGAAAGTGATGGACCTCACAGCTACCTGCATGTGCAAGGAAAACAACTTGCCTATCATCGTATTCGACATGGATACTGTGGGTAACCTGAAAAAAGTGATGGCAGGCGAAAACATCGGTACACTGGTACACAACTAATTTCGCCTCATCAAGCGTGTATTTTCATAAACACCATCATAGCCGCTCTGGAACCTAACTCCGGGGCGGTTTTTATTTGAGTATAAAACGACGCAAACCGGCATTTTCCATTTTGGGAATCTGATACAAATCTGTCACCGGAATCCCTGTGAGCCAAGCTTCCACCGAACGGTTTATCAGTCCGTGCCCAACTGCAAACACCCGTTTCCCATCAAAATTCGCTTTCAGAAAATCCACAAACTTACCGGCTCTGGCATAGAGCATTTCCTTGGTTTCGGCATGAGGCGGCAGGTTGCTTGTATCCACACTGCTGATGGGCAGTCCGGTCCATTCTCCCCAGTCCACTTCCCGCAACAATTCTGTCTTCACCCACGGCAGATTCCTGTCACCGGCAGCTATCTGTACTGTATCTATACAACGCTGTAAATCACTGCTGACAATCACATCAAACTCCAGCGGACGAATTTTCTCGCGCAGCGCCTCAGCCTGACAGCGTCCTTCTTCTGTCAACTGTCCCGGCAAATGTCCCTGAAAAATACGGGCTACATTTTCTACCGTCTGCCCGTGTCTGGCCAAATAAAGTTCAATCATTTCTATTCCATAAAATATACCCGCAAAAGTAGGAAAATGGAATTATATCATCAACTATTGCAGATAATTAAAAAATAGCTTATTTTTGTTCACATAATTACCTAAATCATAAATAGATAAATTATAAACATTAAAAACGACCAAAATATATGGCAGATTCAAAGACTATTCTCAGCGAAGCTGAAGAGAAAATGGACATGGCGGTTATGTACCTTGACGAAGCATTGGCACACATCCGTGCCGGAAAAGCAGATGTACGCCTGCTGGATGGTATTCGTGTTGACTCTTACGGAAGCATGGTGCCCATCAACAATGTTGCAGCAGTAAGTACTCCTGATGCACGCAGCATCGCAATCAAGCCTTGGGACAAAAGTATGTTCCGCGTGATCGAAAAGGCTATTATCGATTCTGAATTGGGTATCATGCCGGAAAACAACGGTGAGATTATCCGTCTGGGTATTCCTCCATTGACAGAAGAGCGCCGTAAACAGTTGTCTAAACAGTGCAAAGGCGAAGTAGAAACTGCCAAAGTGAGCATCCGTAACGCACGCCGTGATGCCATTGATGCTCTGAAAAAAGCAGTAAAAGACGGCATGCCTGAAGATGAACAGAAAAATTCAGAAGCCAAACTGCAGAAAGTTCACGACAAGTTCATCAAGCAGATTGATGAAATGTATGCTGCAAAAGATAAAGAAATCATGACTGTTTAATTATAATAACATGCTTTCGGGAAATACCCGGTTCTCTGTGGAAGTAAAATAAGTTTTACGCAGCAGGAAACCGGGTATTTCCGGAAATGACACTTCATAAATGGATAAAGGCTTAGTAATAAAGAACACCGGAAGCTGGTATGTTGTAAAAACAGACAGCGGAAAACAGATTGAATGCAAAATTAAAGGAAATTTCCGTCTGAAGGGAATCCGCAGTACCAACCCCATTGCCGTAGGCGACAGGGTCACTATTTTGGAGAATGCAGAAGGTACTGCATTCATCAGTGAGATAGAAGACCGCAAGAACTACATCATCCGCAGGGCTTCGAACCTCTCCAAGCAATCGCATATCATAGCTGCCAACGTAGACCAGTGTATGCTCATCGTAACCGTAAACTATCCCGAAACCAGTACGACTTTTATCGACAGATTCCTGGCTTCGGCAGAGGCTTACCGCGTACCTGTAACACTGGTTTTCAATAAAACAGACCGCTACAACGAAGACGAGCAACGGTATCTGGAAGGCCTCATCCATCTTTATACACACATCGGATATCCATGTCTGAAAGTATCTGCCTTACAGCAGGAAGGTATTGACCAGATCAAGGAAGCCCTTACCGGAAAAATCACATTGTTTTCCGGACACTCCGGTGTAGGAAAATCTACACTTATCAATGCAATATTGCCCGACTTGCATGTGAAGACCGGCGATATATCGGAATATCATAATAAAGGTATGCACACCACCACCTTTTCCGAAATGTTCCCTGTAGCCGAAAACGGTTATCTGATAGACACTCCGGGTATCAAAGGTTTCGGTACGTTTGATATGGAGGACGAAGAAGTGGGACATTACTTCAAGGAGATATTCGAGTTCTCGGCGCAGTGCAAATATGGAAACTGTACACACCGCCACGAACCCGGATGTGCAGTAAGAGATGCTGTAGAAAAGCACCTCATCAGCGAGTCGCGCTATACCTCTTACCTCAATATTCTGGAAGATAAAGACGAAGGGAAATACCGCTCTGCATTTTAAATAATAAACTTCACAATTATAGACCATGAAAAAATATTTTATCGCATTCTGTATGCTGGTGGCTTGCACCGGCAATTTACTGGCAGAAACTCATGCCAAGAAAGTCAGTGCAGAAGAAAAAGGACTGGCTTCTATCAATATGATTTCGGCTAAGGCACACGTAGAATTCCTGGCTGCCGATGAACTGGAAGGCCGTGAAGCAGGCTGGAAAAGCGGACGTATAGCAGGTAACTATATCGCTGCAGTACTAAAACAAATGGGACTCGAACCGCTGTTTGATGATTATTTCCAGCCATTCGAAGCTTACCGCAAAGAACGTCAGCGTCCGGGACGTCTGGAAGTACATCCCGACTCTATCGCAAAATTCAAGGAATTCTGGCACCAGAAATACAACATGCGCAATGTACTTGCCAAAATTGAAGGTAAGAACAAAGATGAAATTGTTATCATCGGTGCACACTACGACCACCTGGGACTGGACCCGATGCTGGACGGTGACAAGATTTACAACGGAGCCGACGACAATGCATCCGGTGTATCGGCTGTGCTTCAGATTGCACGCGCTTTCCTGGCTACCGGACAGCAGCCGGAACGTACCGTTATCTTTGCATTCTGGGATGGTGAAGAAAAAGGTCTGCTGGGTTCCAAGTATTTTACACAGACATACGCCGACCTGAATAAGGTAAAAGGTTATCTTAACTTCGACATGATTGGCCGCAACAACGATGAAAAGAATCCGCAAACTGTTACTTATTTCTACACCGAAAGAACTACCAGCTTTGGCGAGTGGCTTAAAAATGATGTTGAAAAGTACAATCTGCAATTAAAACCAGACTATCGTCCATGGGACAATCCGGTAGGAGGAAGTGACAATGGTCCGTTTGCCAAACACAACATTCCTATTATGTGGTATCATACCAACGGACATCCAGATTATCACCTTCCAAGTGATGAATCTGCTAAAATCAACTGGGAAAAACTGGTAGAAATTACCAAAGCATCATTCTTAGGCATGTGGAAAATGGCTAACCTGAATTTTTAATTTTTCCTAAATTACTGAATAGACTTTAAACCTATAAATATAGAATCTGTCAGAAAAAGAACAGATTCTATATTTTTTTTGAAAAACACAACCTCATGAAAAAGTACACCAAATGGGGGATTATAGTTGTCATTACAGCAACACTTACAGGAGTAGGCATTTATACTTTTACCCCTCGAGAAAACCAAGAATTGAAACAAAGTGAAATTCCTGTCACTAAAAACAAAAAGGCATTGAACGTAAATGCCCAGATTTTGCGTCCCCATTTATTAACAGACGAGATTTTAGTCAGTGGAAAACTGATTCCCGATGAGGAAGTCAATCTTTCTTTCGAAACATCCGGAAAAATTATCGATATATTTTTTAAAGAAGGTACTTATGTCAGCAAAGGAGAGTTGCTGGCCAAAGTAAACGACAGCCAGTTGCAGGCACAGCTCAAGCGTTTGGAAGCACAGATGCCCTTGGCCGAAGACCGTGTATTCCGTCAGAATGCCTTGCTGCAGAGAGATGCGGTAAGTAAAGAAGCGTACGAGCAGGTAAAAACTGAACTGGCCACACTAAGCGCCGATATCGAAAATGTCAAGGCAAACATTGCCATGACAGAGCTGCGCGCTCCCTTCGACGGAATTATAGGTCTGCGCCAGGTCAGTACCGGAGCCTATGCCTCCCCTACTACCATCGTAGCCAAACTCACACGGGTTACTCCCTTAAAGGTGGAATTTGCAGTACCCGAACGTTATGCCAGCCAGATAAAAAAAGGAACCAATCTGACCTTTAAACTGGAAGGCAAGCTCAATGAGTTCCGTGCACAGGTATATGCTACCGAATCCCGAATAGACGAAGAAACGCATACCCTGAATGTACGTGCACTCTACCCTAATGCCAACGGAGAACTGCTTCCGGGTAGATATGCAGACATTCAGCTCAAACAGAAAGAAATTACCGATGCCATTGCTATTCCATCCGAATCCATCGTCCCGGAAATGGGTAAAAACAAAGTATTTGTCTACCGCTCGGGTAAAGCTTATCCTGTAGAGGTAGAAATCGGTATCCGAACTGAAGCCGAAGTACAAGTTATAAAGGGACTTGCAGCCGGCGATACCATTCTTACCTCCGGAACCTTACAGTTACGCACCGGTATGCCTGTAATTCTCGATAATATCAACTAACAGACGCACTGCTTATGAACATTTCAGAACTAAGTATACGCAGGCCGGTACTGGCAACCGTACTGACCATCATTATTCTGCTGTTTGGATTCATCGGGTATACCACACTGGGCGTACGCGAATATCCTTCGGTAGATAACCCCATCATATCCGTAAGTTGCAGCTATGCAGGAGCAAATGCAGAAGTTATTGAAAATCAGATTACAGAACCCCTGGAACAGAATATCAACGGTATTCCGGGAATCCGTTCTTTGTCCAGTGTCAGCCAGCAGGGACAAAGCCGTATCACGGTGGAATTCGAACTGTCGGTAGACCTTGAGACGGCTGCCAACGACGTACGCGACAAAGTTTCGCGCGCACAGCGTTATCTGCCTCGGGATTGCGACCCTCCTACTGTATCCAAAGCTGATGCAGATGCAACCCCCATCCTGATGGTTGCCATTCAGAGCGAAAGCCGCTCGCTGCTGGAACTGAGTGAAATCGCAGAATTGACGGTAAAAGAACAATTGCAGACCATCTCCGACGTAAGTAGTGTATCTATCTGGGGAGAAAAGCGTTACTCCATGCGTCTGTGGCTGGACCCAGTAAAAATGGCCGGATATGGCATTACGCCGGTAGACGTGAAAAATGCCATTACCAACGAAAATCTGGAGCTTCCATCAGGCAGTATCGAAGGAAATACGGTTGAATTGACATTGCGTACAATGGGGCAAATGCACACAGCCAAGGAATTCAACAATGTCATTCTGAAGGAAACCAACGGACGCGTTGTCCGCATCAGCGACATCGGTTATGCCGAGCTGGGACCTGCAGACATCAAAAGTTACATGAAGATGAATGGCGTACCGATGGTAGGTGTCGTTGTCATTCCGCAACCGGGAGCCAACCATATTGAAATTGCCGATGCGGTATACCAGCGTATGGAACAAATGAAAAAAGACCTCCCGGACGATATTGAATATTCTTACGGATTCGACAACACCAAATTTATCCGTGCCTCTATATCAGAAGTGGAGAGTACTGTGTACGAAGCCTTTGTGCTGGTTATTATCATTATCTTCCTGTTCCTGCGCGACTGGCGTGTAACGCTTATTCCGTGTATTGTTATTCCGGTATCACTTATCGGTGCGTTCTTTGTGATGTACATTGCCGGTTTTTCCATCAACGTACTCACGATGCTTGCCGTTGTGCTATCTGTAGGCCTTGTGGTGGATGATGCCATCGTAATGACAGAGAACATCTACATCCGCATAGAAAAAGGTATGAATCCTTTCGAAGCGGGCATAGAGGGGGCAAAAGAAATATTCTTTGCGGTCATCTCTACGACCATCACACTGGTAGCCGTATTCCTTCCAATTGTATTTATGGAGGGAACCAGTGGACGTCTGTTCCGTGAATTCAGTTTTGTAGTGGCCGGTTCGGTCATTATTTCCTCGTTTGCAGCGCTGACCTTTACACCGATGCTGGCCACCAAACTGCTGGTCAGACGCGAGCAGCAAAGCTGGTTTTACCGCAAGACAGAACCATTCTTCGAAGGAATGAACCGCATTTACAGCCGTTCGCTGAATGCGTTCCTGAAAAAACGGGTATTGGCCATTCCTATCACTATTGTTACACTGATACTGATTGGTTATCTGTGGAATGTGGTACCGGCTGAAATGGCTCCGCTGGAAGACCGTTCGCAAATCAATATCACCACGCGTGCAGCCGAAGGTGCCAGCTATGAGTATATCCGCGATTACACAGAAGATATCAACACTTTGGTAGATTCTATCATTCCCGATGCGGCAGCAGTCACTGCACGTGTATCCAGCGGAAGCGGAAATATCCGCATCACATTGAAAGACTTGAAAGAACGTGACTACTCACAGATGGAAGTTGCCGAAAAAATCTCTCAGGCCATCCGCACCAAGACGAAAGCCCGGGCATTTGTCCAGCAGCAATCTTCATTCGGTGGCCGAAGAAGCAGTATGCCTGTACAGTATGTACTGCAATCGGTCAGTATCGAAAAGCTGCAGAAAGTTTTACCTGAATTTCTGAATAAGGTATACGATAATCCTACTTTCCAGATGGCAGATGTGGACTTGAAGTTCAGTAGTCCCGAAGTGCGTGTAAACATCAACCGCGACAAAGCCGGAACCATGGGTGTAAGCGTACGCGACATAGCCGAGACCCTGCAATACGGTCTGAGCGGACAGCGTATGGGATATTTCTACATGAACGGAAAACAATATGAGATTTTGGGACAAATCAACCGGCAACAACGTAATCAACCGTCCAATATCAAGTCCATTTACATACGTAACGACAAAGGACAAATGATTCAGTTGGACAACCTGGTAGAATTTGTCGAATCGGTGGCCCCACCCAAGTTGTATCACTACAACCGTTTTATCTCGGCTACCATATCTGCCGGTCTGGCCGAAGGCAAAACCATCGGTGAAGGACTGGAGGAAATGGATAAAATCGCTTCCGAAACACTGGATGACACGTTCCGTACGGCGCTCTCCGGTGATTCTAAAGACTATCGGGAAAGCTCTTCGAGCCTGATGTTTGCCTTTATTCTGGCGCTGGTGCTGATATACCTGATTCTGGCAGCCCAGTTTGAGAGCTTCAAAGATCCGCTCATCATCATGCTTACTGTACCGCTGGCCATAGCAGGTGCCCTGGTATTTATGTATTTTGGAGATATTACCATGAATATCTTCAGCCAGATTGGTATCATTATGCTAATCGGTCTGGTTGCCAAGAATGGTATTCTCATTGTAGAGTTTGCCAATCAAAAACAGGAGGCTGGAGAAAATAAGATGGCTGCTATCCGCGATGCCGCCTTGCAACGCTTGCGTCCTATTTTGATGACAAGTGCCTCTACTGTCCTTGGTCTTATCCCGCTGGCCTTTGCCACCGGAGAGGGAGCTAACCAACGCATAGCTATGGGTACGGCTGTAGTAGGAGGAATGCTGGTTTCTACGTTCCTCACCATGTACATCGTACCGGCTATTTATTCTTATATTTCTACGAACCGTATTAAAAAGGAGCAATAACATGAAGAAAACAGTAGGGTTATTCATTGTCATACTGGCAGGATTTACCAGTCAGCTACAAGCTCAATATAACTATACCCTGAAACAGTGCCTGGAGGAAGGGTTACAAAACAACTACTCGCTGCGCATCATCCGCAACGAGGAACAAATCAGTAAAAACAATGCAACACTGGCCAATGCCGGTTATCTGCCTGAAGCCAATTTAACGGCTGGCTATACAGGAACCGTTGATAATACCAATACCGAAGAACGAAGTAGTGGAAGTGTCAGCAAAACCAGAGGGGTCTTCGACCAGACTCTTCAGGCAGGAGTAGACGTAAGCTGGACTATATTCGATGGTTTTAACATCAGTACAACCTACAAACAGTTGCAGGAACTGGAACGTCAAGGGGCAACCAATACCCGAATAGCACTGGAGGATTTTATTGCCGGACTGACCGCAGAGTATTTCAACTATGTCCAACAGGAAATCCGTTTAAAGAACTTCCGCTATGCCGTATCGCTTTCCAAGGAAAGACTCCGTATTGTGGAGGAGCGGTATCACATCGGAAATTTCTCTCGTCTGGACTATCAGCAGGCTAAGGTAGACTTTAATGCCGACAGTGCCCAGTATATGAAACAGCAGGAACTGGTACATACCTCGCGAATCAATTTGAACGAGATGATGGCCATAAAGAATGTTGACCGCCCGATACGTGTACAGGACTCGGTTATCAACGTAAATGCCCAGCTCGACTTTATCGCTCTATGGAACAGTACGCTGGCAACCAATGCGACATTATTGAGAGCTGACCAAAACACACGGTTGGCACAACTTGACTATAAGAAGGTTTTGTCCAGAAATTATCCGTATGTGCGCCTGAATGCCGGTTATGGCTACACATTTAATAAATACGACATCAATGCTGCACGAAAGCGGGATAACTGGGGATTCAACGGAGGCATAACCGTCGGTATCAATATTTTCGACGGAAACAGAAAGCGCGAAAAAAGAAATGCCAGTCTTTCCATACGCAATGCAGAACTGGAACGCGAACAACTGGAACAGGGGCTCCGTGCCGATTTGAGCAATCTATGGCAAGCTTATCATAATAATCTCCAGCTGCTGAATCTGGAAAGACAGAATCTGGTGGCAGCCAAAGAGAATCACGAAATAGCCAAAGAGCGCTATCTGCTGGGAGACTTGTCGGGTATTGAAATGCGCGAAGCACAGAAAAGTCTGCTGGATGCCGAGGAACGTATCCTGTCGGCAGCCTACAATACTAAAATGTGTGAGATTTCTTTGCTACAGATTAGCGGCAATATAACCCGATACTTGGAATAAATGTTTACCTTTGTAACTCTTAAAAAACAAACAGTTACAAAAATGGGATTATTTATTCGAAAAAGTATTGAATCATTACAAGCTGAAGCTGCCCAGTCTGGCAGTAAATCATTGAAAAGGGTACTGGGACCAGTAAGTCTGGTCGCACTGGGCGTAGGAGTAATCATCGGAGCCGGCCTGTTTTCCATAACAGGCACTGTGGCTTCCGAGTTTACCGGCCCGTCCATCACCCTATCGTTCATCATCGCAGCCATAGGCTGCTGCTTCGCCGGATTATGTTATGCCGAATTTGCATCCATGATACCGGTAGCAGGAAGTGCCTATACTTATTCGTATGCTACGATGGGAGAACTTATTGCATGGATTATAGGCTGGGATTTGGTTCTTGAATATACCGTAGCCGCTACAACTGTCAGTATCAGCTGGAGCCGCTATATGGTGGTCTTTCTTGAAAATCTGGGTATTCACCTGCCACATGCACTTACTGCCTGTCCATGGGATGGAGGAATCATCAATATTCCGGCCATGCTGATTGTCGTATTAATGAGTCTCTTCCTCATTCGCGGAACAGAAGGAAGCTCTATCTTCAACGGATTCATTGTTTTTCTGAAAATTGCCGTAATTCTTATTTTTGTGGTACTGGGATGGCAGTTTATCCAAGTAGAAAACTATACACCTTACATTCCTGAAAATACAGGAAAGCTGGGAGAATATGGCTTTTCAGGTATCCTGCGTGGAGCTGCAGTTGTATTCTTCGCCTTTTTAGGATTTGATGCAGTCAGTACCGCGGCACAGGAAACCAAGAACCCCAAACGTGACATGCCTATCGGCATTTTGGTTTCATTGCTGGTATGTACTTTACTTTATGTACTGTTTGCCCATGTTATGACAGGTGTAGCTCATTATACTGAATTTGGCGGACAGCAAGGTATTGCCCCTGTAGCTGTTGCCATTGAGCATATGGGTGCTCCAGATGCTTCGGGAGTTATCCAACCTGCATTTCCATGGTTAAACAAAGCTATTATTCTAGCCATTCTTTTCGGGTATTGCTCCGTTATCATGGTTACACTTATGGCTCAGAGCAGAGTCTTCCTAAGCATGAGTCACGATGGCCTGCTGCCTCCTTTCTTCTCGAAGATACACAGCAAATTCCGTACCCCGGCACACAGCAACGTACTGTTCATGATTTTAGTAGGACTTATGGCAGCTTTTATTCCAGCACAAGTTGCCGGCGAAATGACCAGCATTGGTACCCTGTTCGCCTTTACACTGGTATGTGCCGCTATCCTGATTGTACGTAAAACCATGCCCAATGTACATCGTGCATTCAAAACACCTTTTGTACCTGCAGTCCCCATTTTGGGCATCCTTACCTGTCTTTGTATGATGTGTTTCCTTCCTGCCGACACATGGATTCGCCTGGTTTTATGGATGCTGATAGGTTTGGATATTTACGCTTGCTACGGCATCAAGCACAGTAAACTGGAAGGACATGTTCCTAACCGGAAAGGAAGTAATGTTCTGAATATGCTGGGAGTAACCCTTTCTGTGTTATGCATCATTACTGGCCTATGGCATCAACAGACCGTTGGCTGGAACGAAAGCAAAATATTGCTTACCATATCTTTTATTTTTGCATTTACCCACTGCGCTTATTATGTATACCGTATGTGGAAACATGCTTCAGCAGCCAAGATGTCATAATAAAAAAATCCCGCCAGAAATGTTTTGTAAAACATTTCCAGCGGGATTTATTATATCGTCAAAACTCGGTTAAGTACCTACAGTTTATTATTTGCAGTTTCCTGTGCAACGAGGTTTAATCTGTTTGAAGAAGTCATTACCCTTGTTATCAACCAGAATAAATGCAGGGAAATCTTCCACTTCAATCTTCCAGATAGCTTCCATACCCAATTCAGGATATTCTACACATTCAATGCTCTTGATGTTATTCTGAGCCAGGATAGCAGCAGGACCACCGATAGAACCCAAATAGAAACCACCATGTTTCTTACAAGCATCGGTTACAGCCTGACTACGGTTACCCTTAGCCAACATAATCATAGAACCGCCATGACTCTGGAACAAGTCAACATACGGGTCCATACGTCCGGCAGTTGTCGGGCCCATAGAACCACAAGCCATACCAGCAGGAGTTTTTGCAGGACCAGCATAGTAAATAGGATGGTCTTTGATATACTGAGGCAAATCTTCGCCACGATCCAGACGTTCTTTCAGTTTTGCGTGAGCAATATCACGGCCTACAATGATTGTACCGTTCAAAGACAGACGAGTTGCAACAGGATATTTATCCAATTCAGCCAAGATTTCTGGCATCGGACGATTCAGGTCAATACGTACTGCATTACCTTCACCAGCCTGACGCAATTCTTCCGGAATCAATTCACCTGGGTTTGAATCCAGTTTTTCAATCCAAATACCATCTTTGTTGATTTTACAACGGATGTTACGGTCAGCAGAACAAGAAACGCCCAAACCAACCGGACAAGAAGCACCGTGACGAGGCAGACGGATGATACGAACATCGTGTGCATAGTATTTACCACCAAACTGAGCACCCAAGCCGATGCGGTGTGCTTCTTCCAGTACTTGTTTTTCCAATTCTACATCGCGGAAAGCACGTCCGTATTCATTACCTGTAGTAGGCAAGTTATCGTAGAAACGGGTAGAAGCCAACTTCACTGTCAATAAGTTCTTTTCAGCTGAAGTACCACCGATTACGAATGCGATGTGGTAAGGAGGACAAGCTGCAGTACCCAGTGTCTTCATCTTTTCAACCAAGAAAGGAACCAAAGTAGCAGGATTCAAGATAGCCTTAGTTTCCTGATACAAATAAGTTTTGTTGGCAGAACCACCACCCTTGGTTACACACAAGAATTCATACTCCATACCCTGAGTAGCTTCGATGTCAATCTGAGCCGGCAAGTTGCAGCGAGTATTTACTTCTTCATACATTGTCAGCGGAGCATTCTGTGAATAACGCAGGTTTTCTTCAGTATAAGTTTTGTAAACACCCAAAGAAAGAGCTTCTTCATCGCA